>Ga0222719_10005598_pt1 | contig 10799 bp, 15 predicted proteins | sample C33_34DmetaG_FD_165039 | JGI IMG/M metagenome (GOLD analysis project Ga0222719, IMG submission 165039) | Estuarine water microbial communities from San Francisco Bay, California, United States - C33_34D | ecosystem: Environmental > Aquatic > Marine > Unclassified | place: USA: California...
GTTACAGACGGAGGTTTCATCCTTGTCTGTATACTCAATGATTTCGGTACACAAATTGGAACTCTTGATGACACCCAAGTTCTTCTGGTTGCTCTTAGCATTGCATGCATCCTTGTAGAGCATGTATGGTGTACCAGTCTCGGTCTGAGACTTGAGAATTGCCTTCCACACGTCAGCAGCGGGAACCGTCGAAGTGGCGAGACCCTCCTCTTCATACTTGGTATACAACGCCTCAAACTCGTCACCATATACATCCGAGAGACCCTTCGCCGTGTCGGGGCAGAAGAGAGACCAGTTGCCACCCTCTTCGACACGCTTCATGAACAGATCGGGAATCCACATGGCACTGAAAAGATCGCGGCACCGGGCTTCCTCGTCACCCTGATTGAGACGAAGTTCAAGGAATTCCATGATATCCGTGTGCCATGGCTCCAGGTACACGGCGATCGAACCCTTACGGCGACCCGCCTGGTTCACATAGCGCGCAGTGGCGTTGAAGACGCGAAGCATGGGAATGATTCCATCAGACTGACCATTCGTTCCCCGAATACGAGACTTGTTACCACGAATGTTGTGGATATGCATCCCGATACCACCGGCCCACTTGCTAATCTGCGCACACTCAGTGAGCGTCCCGTAGATACCATCGATCGAGTCTTCCTTACCGGCGATGAGGAAACACGACGACATTTGGGGTCGAGGTGTACCGGCGTTGAAAAGAGTTGGAGTCGCATGAATGAAAAACCCTTGTGACATCTTATCATACGTTTCGAGGACAGACTGGATATCCTTCCCGTGAATACCGATTGCGACTCGCATAAACATGTACTGCGGTGTCTCGATCAATTTACCATCGACGCGCTGAAGATAACTCTTCTCGAGCGTCTTGAGACCAAAGTACCCAAATTCAAAATCTCGGTCCGGTTTAATATGCTCCTTCATATGTTGGGCGACTTCGACGACTTCGTCAGTGATGACATGAGCCTTTTGCAGCTTGCGCATCGCGAGATGGAAGTTGTTGGGACACACTTTTTGAATGTTACTGGCTACGATACGTGTAGCCAAAATTTCATAATCGGGGTCGGATGTAATCATCCCGACACAAATCTCGGCTGAGAGTGTATCTATTTCTTGGGTGGTGATGTTATCGTACATGGACGAGAACACTTGTTGCGCAACCTTAGAGGAATCGCATTTTTCAGAGAGTCCATACGTTAAGTTCTTGATCCTGTTGGTGACGTTATCAAATTTCATATCCTCAACACGACCTGAGCGTTTAATGACCCTCATATATTTACAGTTCCACTTTTATTTTTAACTTACTTCTTGCAGTTCAAGTCGGCACTCCGAACAGTGGCCGTTCCAAGCGTTTCCATGCGACGATCGGGTTGAAGGAGGTACGTGTTCACGTAGAATGGACCCTCTTCACCCGCCTTCGCAACAGGGGCGTAGGATCCAACGAAACAGGAGGGTGCACTGCACGCGATCGTATCGACGGAGTTTGGACCATTGGCATATGCCTTGTCAAAATCCACGTAGTTCAGCATTTACTATTGTCACACAATTTTTTTCGGGGTGTATATTAAATGAGTAATCTCCACCTGAATTCTGTCCAGCAGTGTGAGACTCCATTGAATACACTCTTCTTTTCTGAGTTCAACAAAAATCTTCTTCAACGTGGAATTCGTCAGGCGTTTAAGGATCGTACTGGGATATCTATCGATTACCAAAATGGTGATGATCTCTTCGGTATCATGCGTGTCGTCTTCATTAACAACTCCGGTGATCACAACAAAGAAGTGAACAAACAAGTCAAGGCTATGAATGCCCGTGTGATCGAAACTGCCCTGTCTCAAATTCAAACGGGTGTGTCCCAATACATTTCGTACGTCAGTGAAATTGACACCACGAGGACCCTTCTGGATCAACCTGTAAACACGAGTACCGTCGGTAAAAAATTACCCTACAATAACAAAATTGGAATCAATTGACTTAAAGTTAGAAACCCTAGATGAAATAAGTCATGAGCCTGAATTATTACAAGACGGAGACCGAAAGAGTATGTAAGTCTAAGGGATGGGATCGCGCACCCATCGATACCGTATGGCTCTTATTGTCTGAAGAAGTGGGTGAACTCGCGTCCGCCATTCGACAATATAAGAAGATGTACAAGAAGACCAATCTAAAAAAGGAAAGAGGAACGGACGTCATGATGGAAATGGGGGATGTATTTAGTTACCTTTTTCAATTGGCACATATGCTGAATGTAGATTTGGATCAGATGTGGGAAGAACATCGATTCAAAATGAATGATAAAAAATATAATCTGAAGTAGTAGTAACAGCTATGAGTAAGTTTATGCTCAGCGACGAGGATGCCATTAATGACGTGAATCCATTTGTCGGACACGATTTCTCTCTTCCAGGAAGTGTGCGACAGAGTGGGGGTTTTGACAACTTTTCGAACGTGTCAACGAGTGGAGGTATAGCCGATGCCGGTGAGAGTATCTACTGTAGCATCGGATCGTGTGAGACGCAGACGGAGCCCGTGAATGTATTCGGTGCTATTCACCCCCGAAGAAATATAGATACTGGGTTTACATGTGATACACCCGATAAGGTTAAGATTGGTGTGGCGAAACAGACTCAAGTCCCATATTTCGGGATATTTTTGTCCACCCTCATTGTAACTCTCGTTCTATCGTTTGTACGACGTTAAAGAAGTACTCCAAGCGATCCAATTGAACACATTCTTCGATACAATGCTGAATGTGTTTATTACAAAAATTGACGATGACCTCTCTCTGCCAAGCACTTTTCATATTAATAATGGGTGGCTGGAAGCTGGGATCTAAAATCTTCGTCGCGTGTGCGAGACGGATATACGTATTCGTTTCACGCTTGTAATACATGAGTGCATCGAATGCGAGTTCAGCCATCCGCTGCCGCACTTCGATCGTCTTTTCAACCATGATGTCAAGAAATTTAAGGTAAGGAATGGTATTTTTCTTCGCCTCAAAGAGTTGCCAGTCCGCCAAAGGCTCTGTGTTCATATAATCCGTGAACGTTCGGTACCCCTTGCCCCGTACATACGAATCATACACAATTTCCACGTAAGTGAGATCGGAATCTATGTCATGTACAACTTTTGCGGACTTAAAGAAGGAACTCATATACTGACATAAAGAATATATTCTTTAAACACCTAAGTTGTGTCACGAGGGTTCTTTATTTTATGGATAAATGTACTCTACGATTGCAAACAATTCTTTTTCCTATCTCCTCACGATTGATGAGTTTAGGAACGCACTCCCGGAAGAGTTCCGACCTTCTTGGATAAAGATTACCACGATCACGATGGTTTCAAACTTTATCCAAAACATTGACATCAAACGTCTTCGAAGTGTATTCGAAGATCTTGGCACGTATAAGATGAGAAGGGTGGGTACGACGACAGAAGGGTTTATTTGGAAATTGAAACCCACTACGTTCTACAACCAAGTGACCTTAACATACCATGACACGTACAGTACCAAGTCTGTCAAAGTGTTTCCTAACGGAAGCATCCAAGTTGCCGGATGTTGCGATCTCTTTGATTGCAAGCGCATCATTACCCAGCTTATCCACATCTTTAAAATCTTTTTGGGACTCGACATCAAGGTCTCTTCAGACGCTTTCCGTGTTGTCATGATCAATTCCAATTTCAGTCTCAACTACAACATCAATCTTATGAAAGTGTCTGATTGGTTTGAAAGGTACAATGACATCTTCAAGGTTTCATTTGAACCCGACCGGTACTCTGCAGTCAAAATCAAATTTAAACCAGCACATGAAATGAAAGAGATTACGTGTAGTATCTTCAGTACAGGTAAAATCATCATCACCGGTGCGGAGACGCTGAAGGAGATTGCTTTTGCGTACAACATTATTAACCAACACATCAATGAAAATTCTGAGATTCGAGTTTCTCGCACAGAAGACACTGATGTGTTTGATGTATTTCTTGGGTACAAATGTGACCCTTTCGTAAAACATCTGAAATCTAAGGGTTTCAATTCTTGGGTAAAAACAATCACGAATAGACAAATTAATTTCTAACTTTATAGTAATTAAAATGTCGCAACGACTTGGAATGGCCGATGGACGCTGTTTCACTATCAATACGTCAGCCCAGCTCTTGAACAACTATGTCATGAAGAATAATGGCATCACTTTCGAAGACAATTATTCGTACCGTCAGCTTCTCCAGAAGCAGGGCCCCGAACTTCTTTCGAAGATCCAAGATGAGCAGGGTAAGAAGAAGTGCAACTCTTGTGACAAGCCTCTTGTCGATGCTTCCGGTATCTACTAACTGAGCTAAATCACGGAAAAAACTTTAGACCCATACTCTAGAATGTCCACATGCTCTATATGTCTTAGCGAGGTCAGGTCGACGAGGACGAATCCACCTATTCGTTGCGGACATATATTTCATACCCACTGTCTAGAGATGTGGAAATCACAAGGTAAGAACACATGCCCCACGTGTAGGCGGGTATTTGATGTTTCTCAATTTAAAATAGATGTCACAATTCATAATAATTACACACAAGTTTCTAATGTCGTCTCATTAAATCAAGATTCAATCCTGGATGTACTCGATCTTTTCGACATATCTTTCGAAGCTGAAAACACTCTCGACTTGAACAGTATTCTCTCAGACCTTGGGATAACCCTTGCCGACTTTGATGCCGCTATCCTTGACACAGAATGAACTACAGTATTTGTCATAGTTTAACTCATTGTACTTTCTCGAAGCCGTGCGAGGATCCTTTATAACCTTACCATTTGCATCACCCAGTAAAGGACCAGTTGCCCACCCACGTTTATGACTGAAGACATTCGCTTTGAATGTGATACGTTTTCCAACCTGAAACCTACCAGCCTTCTTGATCCGAGACTCGGGAATCTTAAAAAACGCAGCCACAGACTTGATTGTATCACCAGGTTTTATCTTGTACTCGATAACCCCGTGCTGTTTGTAAAAATGAAAATCACCTTGACGAATGTAATTCGTCGGTCGCCCAGACGACACGAACATCATGATTTTGAAGTACCCCTTTTTACACTTTTTGTCTCCGTCAATCTTATACACATTTTTTGGATTGTCGGAAACAACGCGCTTGGGTAAACCGTTACACGAAGTGTAATTATGTTTCACGTTGGACATCCCAGACCGATCACCAGGAATAGACTTTTGCCAGCGATACGCCTCATAGTCTCCAACGGCATACGCATAACAGTTGTTATTAGGAATTCCCTTGTTCGACCCCCAACGTCGATTCGTAAATTTATTTTCCGATCCGCTCAAAGGAAGTTCCTTTGTTTTGGATTTTGGTTTAGGTTTAGACATCTATAATCTACACAGAAAAAAAATGTCAGCATGTAATAAATGTTTGCCAATCTTATCAAGTCCGAAAATAAGGATGATGTTATTAAGCAGCTCCTCGTGTTCGTGCTGTCGATTCTCATCAGCACTTTCATCCTCCGTCTCGTGTGGAACTCTTCGCTTGTGAAGCACATCACCGTGCTCAAGCCCATCAACTCGATGCTCGATGCGTTCATCCTCTCCATTTCCATCAGGGTGATCGCCGGTCTTGACCGTTAAATATACGCACCTAGTCAATTAACGATCCATTTATAAACATTTATTCGTGTATTATAAATGAATTCAACTGTACTCGTCATAGGAAACAAAAAAGTCACACTCAAATACACCAGGAAAATGCCACGTGGTGAAGTTGAGCGGATGAAAACGTTCGTCGCTAAAAATGGTGATAAACTCGTCAAGACTCCAAAGTTTAAGATACTCTCTGAAGTCGACGAGGGTACGAAGAGGATTTTTAAGGTTGACAAATCTTCTTTTTGAGTACATCGCGTTCATCATTCGATAGACTGTTTACAAATGTGTTTAGTTTATCTTTCGTCTGAATCTTGGTAACACCCGGTCTCTTCAGAGACTTTTTGGCTTTAGGTTTAGCTGCTAATATAGCCGCGGCTCTCTTGATTGCGTTTTGTTTATTCGTAGTCGAACGTTTTGGACTGGGTGTCTTGGCCTTAGGCGTCTTGGCCTTAGGCGTCTTGGCCTTAGGAATCCTCTTGAGAATAGATTTAACCTGAGACTTACCAGTCAGGAAAGGGTGGGTCAAAACATCCTCTAATGTGGGGACACTCTTACTCACCTCGAGAAGCCATTTACGTTCACCACTTCGTTTTACAGAGTCTTTTAATCCGCCACTTTCATTTCTAGTCGAAATACGACCCATCGTCGTGTACGGCCCATTGAAAGTGAGGAAGTCTGTATTTGGTATGAGTTTCTTTATGAAAGTATGAACGAGACGTTCTTCTCGGTCTTGTGGATAACGCACCTTCGCGAATATGGTGTACAAAAATAGATGAAGATCGTACAGGGGGTGTGCCGGTCCTTTATCCGGAATACCTACGCGTTTGTACCCACCGTTCTTTAGTGTAGGGTTTGTCATACGAGGAAAATGCGCGAGACCGAAATCAATCATCACAGCATCCACTCCACCGTTAGGAATGGTATAGGTCTTGTTTCCAACTTTCCAAGAAAATGGAACTTTGACATCTTTACTCACGACGACATTTCCGCCATGTAAATCATGGTGGCGAAAACCTGGAATATCCTGACTGATCTGATACAGGTTATACACGACTTGTGTGATGACAGACTTTATCGCCTCGAGGGACGGTTCGGTCTTCCACCATTTGTTGAAATCGTCACCTTCTAAACGCTCCATATAAAGAATGTTCATCTTCTCATCTTCACATTTCTTATAAAGATACATTTTGGGAACCGCATACTTTTTCAATTTTTGGGCAACTTTAAATTCAAAATCGGACGTACCTTCAGAGTTGAGAGACGTATCAATCTCTTTGTACGCGACGTATCGACGGCCGTTATCGTTGATGCTTCCGCGATACACTTTACCGTACATGCCCTGTCCGAGTGGCGTACCCTTTCCGGGTCTGAGTTTTTCGGAACTACCGTGATACGGAACCTTGAGGTACTTACCTGGCATACACGCCTTCTTACCCCGAAGCAACTTCTTGAGATTACTCTCAATGTTCTTATTTGACATACTTACTTGTTGTTAAGAAGTTATTTTCAACTTAACAAGAAGGGTTGGGACGAGTCCATTAGGACTCGGAACTTGGGAATAGGGAAATTACTGGTCATCAACTTCATCCTCCTCAATCTCATCAACCTCCTCTTCCTCATCTGGGAGGTTCAGACCCTGAAAGGCGAAGGAAGGAAGCTTAGCAGACTGCTCGAAGAGAGCCTGTTGAAGACGAATCGTGACACCGAACTTGTTGTCGATGAACCAAATCTGGTTGAGGTCGATGATGGCCATCGCTTTCTGACCCTTCTCGATCGTATCGAGTGTGACCATCTGCTTGCTCATGTTGTAACACTCGGGAACGAACGAACCATCAGACTTGGTCAGAATCTTGAGCTTCATAGTCGAAGGGTACTGCTCCTTACCGGGACGAATAATAGGCTTGTAAAGCGCCTCCTTAAGAACGGCGACATTGAAATCCTTGCCGAGCCACTCCTTAGAGTTAGCAGCGACGGTGTTGACGATGATATCATCGAGCTCCTTGAGCTTGTTGTGGAGAGCCATAGCCTCTTCGTTATCGGGGTCGAAAGAAAGATCGAGAGAGTATGAAGTGCGTCCAGTAGCCTCGTCGGTGTACGCACTCAGACCATAAGGAGAGCGAAGGAAGGGAAGCTGCACGTACAGCTTTTTGTTGTCACCCGCATTGAGGTAGACGGCCTTGCCGCCATTCTTGTTCTTGCGAAGTTTCGAAAACTGCACGGAAGCAGGGGAGAATTCAGTAGATTGCTGGATAGTGAGAGACATTGTTGGTTGGTTATATCTATATTAGATGGCTCGACTTTAAGTAAGTTTTTTTGTTGACATATATCAAAAAGTAAACATGGGTCTATTTAAAGACTGTGGATGTGGATGCAACGGTAAGAAACAGGAGGAAAAGTTCATCATTTCAATCATCTCCGCGCTCACCTTTTACGTCATCGCTAACCCCATGACGTTCAGGTTTGTCAGGGGATTTTTGGGGTCTAGAATCGCGTCGCCTAACGGGTGTCCCACGACATTCGGTCTAGTTGTTCATGCGATTGTATTCATGTTCATCGTGTGGGGCATGATGAACATAAAGAAAGATAAACCTTCATGTCCTATGGCAGCTAAGAAGGCGAAGAAGGGTACGAAGACGGTCGTACCTCCCATGTCGGAAGCCCCCGATCCTAAGCCAGGATTTAAGGAGGAAAAGATCCCTGAAAAGGTGGATACAGGAAAAATCCTCGAACCATTTGAGATTGGTGTCGACGGTGGATTATTCAACTAAAACTCCTCATCAAAAGCGATGTTTTCAGAATCATCATCTAGCTTTCCATAATCACCTACACGTTTCTCGAAAAAGTTCGTCTTACCATCTAGACTGATATTCTCCATAAAATCAAAAGGATTTTTGGAGTTCCAGATGGGAGGCTGGCCAATCTGTTTCAAGAGACGATCGGAGACATACTCGATGTATTCGGACATCTTGTCAGAGTTCATACCGATAAGATTGCATGGAAGTGCATCGATGATGAACCCCTTTTCAATCTCGACCGCCTCTTTGACGATCGAATGAATCGTTTCCGTCGAAGGTTTGTTTCTCAAAAGTTTGAAAAGTTCAACCGCAAACTCTTGGTGAAGCCCCTCATCTCGGGAGATGAGCTCATTACTAAAACAGAGACCGGGCATGAGACCTCTTTTCTTTAGCCAAAAGATGGCACAAAAACTTCCAGAAAAGAAGATACCTTCGACACACGCGAAAGCGAAGAGGCGCTCGGCGAATGGTCGGGACTTATCAAACCATTTCATAGCCCATTGGGCTTTGTTTTGAATACAGGGAATTGTCTGAATGGCTTCAAAGAGTTGCTTCTTCTCGGCACCATCCTTGATGTATTTATCGATGAGTTTCGAATAGGTCTCACCGTGAACCATTTCATTATGAGACTGATACGCATAAAACGAACGCGCTTCGGAAATTTGTACTTCATCTGCGAAGTTGTTGTTGATGTTTTCGAAAACAATACCGTCGGAACCGGCAAAAAACGCGAGAATGTATTTGATGAATTTTTGTTCATTGTCGTTTAGGGTTTTCCAGTCTTCTAAATCTTTCGAAAAGTCCACTTCTTCGGCAGTCCAATTGGACATCTGAGCCTTCTTGTAAAGCTCCCAAAGATGAGGATACTTCAGGGGAAACACTGTAAACCGATTTAACGTAGGAGCGAGAGTAGGTTCATATTCTTCTTCGATGTAGTCTTGAAAGTCAAAGTATGTTCCGACGTGACGTCCGTCAATAGATATTTGAGGGTAGGTTGTCGCTCCTGGACCACAAACTTTTTTGAGTTCTTCCTTGTCCACCATAACTTTTTCGTAGTCGAGACCTTCTGCCTCGCAGAGAGACACTGCGTGGTCGCAGTACTGACATCCATCCTTCGAATAAATAGAAACTTTCATCTGTGATATTATCGCTGATTATTTTTTGTCTGAAAACTCTAAGCATGATTGTGCCCTCCGAAATAAACCAAGATGATATAGTCAAAGTTTTAGTAAATGAAGATGGTGTAGAAGATGAGATGCTCGCCGTCGTCGCTATGAACACCGGAAATACACTGGGTCTCTACTACTTAAACCCAACTGAGTCCATATATAAATCCTCCTGTGTATATAAAATTGATAGGAATGAGATGTCTCCAGCTCCATACGAGAGTGTGATGGAACATCACCCAAGTGGAACCACATTTGCAGATTTAGAAATGAAATCTCTCGGAACCGACATGTATTCATATTACTCGGAAATCGACATTGACGAAAGTGACAGTGAAATTCATGAGATGCATCTGGAAAGTGACACAGATTCTGAGATGGCTGACTTTATCGTACCAGATTCTGAAGTTGAGGGTCAGAACATCGTACCACCCGATTACGCTTCAATTGATAAAGAATGGAATGAATGGAAACCATCTTCTCTGGGTGCCAAGAATTTCAAAGATACGATTGATTCGATCGAAACCCGCGTCAGGCGCCTAAGTGAATGATGCGTTTTTACGAAAATAATTAAAAAACTGATCAGAACAAAACAATGCTGGCAACTATATGGTCTGACATAGACACTCTATTACAACAAAATATCGAAGAAAAGCCGGTGAATATAAATTTGTGTCGTGAATGTACAGGTGTGAAAATCTTTTCACCCGAAGGGTTGCCGACGTGTTCAGAATGTGGACTCGTCGAAGATAGATATGTAGATGACACGGCGGAGTGGACGAGTGGGATGAATGATGATGGAAAAGTGAATGATCCATCTCGGTGTGGAAATCCAAACTCTAACCCAGAACTGTTTTCTCAAAACTGGGGAAAGGGGACGATCATATCTACACAGCATTCGTCGACGTATGAAAATAAACGGATGGCCAAGATCAATTTTCACATGTCCATGAATCACAAGGATAGATCACTGTTTCACGCATACAGAGATATCGATGAGGCGTGTCATACATTACCAGAGGTGGTTTTGAAAGATGCGAAAATGATGTACAGGAAGTTCAATGAGGAGAAACTGACGAGAGGTGCAGTTCGGTTAGGTATCAAAGCCAACTGCGTTTTATATGCGTGTCGTCTCGCGAAACATCCGCGTACGACAAGGGAAATTTCTGACATGTTT
>Ga0222719_10005599_pt1 | contig 10799 bp, 15 predicted proteins | sample C33_34DmetaG_FD_165039 | JGI IMG/M metagenome (GOLD analysis project Ga0222719, IMG submission 165039) | Estuarine water microbial communities from San Francisco Bay, California, United States - C33_34D | ecosystem: Environmental > Aquatic > Marine > Unclassified | place: USA: California...
AATTATTTAGGAGACAAAATTTATGGCATCTAGTTATTCAACAGATCTAAAACTCGAACTAATGGTCACTGGCGAAAACGCTGGTACATGGGGTGATAAAACAAATACAAACTTAAACTTAATACAACAAGCAGTTGCAGGTTACGAAGCGGTAGCACTTACTGATGGTGGTACAGTTGCTCTTGCAATGTCTGATGCTGCATTATCAAATGCAAGAAATATGATTTTAAAGTTCACTGGAACTTTAACAACTGCATCAACTGTAACTATCCCAAATGGAATTGAAAAATTTTACATTATTGATTTATCTGCTGTAACTGGTGTAACAAATTTAACAATTAAAACTGTTTCAGGAACAGGTTTTACTGCAGGTGAAGCTGCAATCGTTGCTGCTTATTCTGATGGAACAAATTTAAATGAAATAGCATTAAACACTTTAGGTGGAACAATTGCACAAGCACAAATTGATGATGCTGCAATTTCTACTGCAAAACTTTCTAATAACGCAGTGACTACTGCAAAAATTTCAAACTTAAATGTTACTGAAGCAAAACTTGCTGCATCCGCTGTGACTGCAGATAAGATTGCTCAATCTACAATTACTCAAGCAAAATTAGCTACAGACTCTGTAGGCTCAGATCAATTAATTTCAACTGGTGTAATCGCAGCATCGTACACAACAGCAAATATTACTGTTGATGCTGATGGAAGAATTACTGCTGCATCAAGTGGTGCTGGCGGTGATGGAAGTTATTTTCCAAGAAAAATTCAACACGGCCCTGCTTCAGGGACTATAACTCCACCTGCAAACGCTTCAAATTATTATGCTTATAGTGCCAGTGGAGGCGGAGGAGGGTCAAACCCTTCCAATAATAGTGCTAGACTCGGAGGATCTGGTGGCTCAGGTGCATACGGATTCTATAGCGGTTCTGTTACAGGAGGATCTCCTTATTCATATAATATAGGTGGTGCGGGTAATACTCTTGGGCCAAATGGAGGTAATGCAGGTGGAGCAACATCAGTATCAGGTTTATTTACTGTTAATGGTGGTAACGGTGCTGGACCTGCTGAAATAAATAACCCTGCTAATAACGGTACCCCTGGATCTGCTCCAGGTGCTGATTTTAACTTACCGAGTTTTAGCTATTTAGCTGGAGATGGCGTAGCAAATGCTGGACCAGTAGGAGGTTCTGGTGGTAAAGGTCATTTAACTTTTTTTGATGATGGGGGTATTTAATGGCTTATATAATCACTATTAATAATAATGTATTTAAAATAGCAGCTAATGAAAATGAAAAAAATGATTTAAACACATTTTTTCCACCTGCGGAAGCTATAAATATAAGTGATGCAGATTTTTTAAAAATCAAGAAAAATAAAACTGTTGCAACTATTTCTGGAAACACTGTTAGTTTTACAGATGTTTCTAATAGTTTTGAAAGTGAAGAAAATTTAAAAAATTATATTAATAATTTAAAAGAATTAATAACAGCTTTTTTAAATCCCAATACTAACAACAACAATAAGATTCTTTACTCAACTATAAATAGTTATTATAACACACTAGATAATTTTGATACATCAACTATAACTTTTCCATTAAATAAATCTTGGGAAGAATACTGCGAAGAAAATTCAATAACTTACATTCACTCTTTACAAATACCTTAATCACTGATAATAGGTCTATATGTTTGAAAAAACTATAGAGTTTTCTGCTAACTCAAAATTTATTGAAAATAATAAAGAATATTTACCTATTCCAATTAAATTAAATATTCCAAAATGGTTTAAAGAACTAAAACATACTGTCATTAAAAAAACAGTAAAAGGTTGTATGCCTTTTTTAGATACATTAACTACAGGTTATCTTTTAAAAATGCCTGTTAATTATTATTTGGAACACAATGTTAATAATGAAAAAGGTAATTTAGATACAGGTTCTTGTTCAGGACAGGAAAGAAAAAATGATTTTGCTAGTAAAATAAATTTAAATTATTATATGGAAAAAGAATTACATGGAGTAGACCAGTTAAAAGGATCCCCTTTGATAGAAAAAAATAAAAATCTTAAAATTCATAAAATACTTAATCCTTGGATTATAAAAACACCTCCTGGGTACTCTTGTTTATTTTTGCCTCCAATGAATAACACGGATGATAGGTTTTCTATAATACCTGGAATAGTAGATACAGATTCATTTCCTTTGGAAATAAATTTTCCAATTGTTTTAAATGGAGATAAGTATCCCAGTCTTATAACAACTATTAAAAAAGGGACTCCTTATGTTCAAGTTATTCCTTTTAAAAGAGAACAATGGAAAATGAAAATAACTGAAACAAATCATGAGAAAAGAAAAGAATCACAATTTTTTGCTTTTACAGAGGTGATTAATAATTATAAAACAAAATTTTGGTCAAAAAAATCATGGAAGTAGAAACAGACTTACATGATTACATATTGCAGTTTGATAATGCTATGCCTGAAGAAATATTTAAAAATTTTAAAAAAATTTGCATAAATTATAAAAATTTTGAAGAGGCTAGAGTTATTGACGATAATAAAAAAATAGTTAAACAAGTTGTTAGACCTTTAATAAGAAAAACAAGTACGTGGCCCATACAAAATATAAACACAAAAAGTTTAACTCAAGCACATTGGGCTAATATTTTACAGTACTTTTTTAAATTTTTTGTAGAACTTTATCAAAAACAAATTAATTCTTTTCAAAAATTTAAAGTTGATGATATTCAAATTTTGAAATATGGTCAAGGAGGTCATTACAAGTTTCACACAGATTATAATAGAACTGTTCCTAGAGCATATAGTTGTATTTTTCTTGTTAATGAAGATTATGAAGGAGGGGAATTAGTTTTTCAATATCCAAACTCATATAAAGTAACTAAAATAAGTAAAAAAGAAAATAAAATGATAATATGGCCTAGTAATTTTTTATACCCTCATTCAGTAATGCCAGTGACAAAAGGAGAAAGGTATTCGGTTGTATCATGGGCATCATAGGAAAAGATTTTAAATATAAGGTAATTAAAAATTTTTTATCTAAGGATGAAATAGATTTACTTGCTCTTTATTGTGAAATTAAACATAGAACAAATATGGATAGTTTTGATTTCAAACAAAGTAATGTTGGAGCTAGTAGTTTTTATGGAGACACTGTAACAGATTCTTTAATGTTAAAGAAAAAATTATTAATGGAAAATGAAACTGGAAAAAAATTATTACCTACATATTCTTTTTGGAGATGTTACACACAATATGCTGATTTAAAAAAACATAAAGATAGACCTTCTTGTGAAATAAGTGTTACTGTTAATATTAAAGGAGACGGTACCCCTTGGCCAATATTTATCGAGGGCACTCCTTTAAATTTAAATAAAGGAGATGCTGCTATTTATTTAGGTTGTGAATTAGAACATTGGAGAGAAGAATTTAAAGGAGATTATCAATTTCAAACATTTTTACATTATGTAGATGCAGAAGGTAGTAACAAAGAATATTATATGGACAAAAGACAATATTGGGGGACCGAATGAGGTTTGATCAAAAAAAAGACGGTTCTTGTGATATAGTTTTTTCTAAAGAAGAAATTAAAATAATAACAGAACATAAAAAAATTTATTTAAGCCCAGAATTTCTTAAACATTTTGCTAATAATTTAGTAAAAATATGTGTTGAATTTAATAATAATTTAGATGAAAAAACAAAAAAAATAGTGACTTTTAGTGATACTAAAATAATAGGTAATAAACCAAAAAAATAATTTTAAATTAAATTAAAATACCTAAATATTCAATGCTATTTTAATATCTATTATAATGAGGTATAATACTTTTATGCCTTTAACAAACGTACAAATAAGACCTGGATTTAACAAACAAGTAACCGCAACAGGAGCTGAGGGTCAGTGGACTGATGGTGATTTTGTTAGATTTAGATACGGTTTACCTGAAAAAATAGGAGGTTGGCAACAGATTACTGATCAAACATTAGTTGGCGCTGCAAGAGAACAACTTGTATGGTCTGATTTAGATGGTCGAAAATATGCAGCTATCGGTACACACAAGGCTTTAATTATTTATTATGAAGGTGCATTTTACGATATAACACCTTTAGATACAGCATTAACGAGTTGTACGTTTGATACAACAAATACTTCTGCAACTGTAACTGTAAACAAAACATCTCATGGGTTATTAGTAGGAGACTTATTTACATTCACATCAGTGACTCCACCAGTTGGTGCAGGTTATGTAGCGGATGATTTTGAAACAAATACATTTGAAGTTATATCTGTACCAGATGCAGACACCTTTACAGTGACAATGGCATCTGCCGCAACAGCAACTACATCTGCTAGTGGATCAGCAACAGTTAATCCATACATAAAACCAGGACCCGTAGATCAAACCTATGGTTATGGTTGGGGAACAGATACTTGGTCTTCTGGTGAATGGGGAGAAGCATCTGGAACATCAAACGTTGTCCTTGATCCTGCATCATGGTCATTAGATCACTTTGGACAAAAACTTATTGCAACAATTAAAAATGGTAAAACATTTGAATGGGATCCAATTACTGCAGTGCCTGCAGCATTATCAACAAGAGCAACAGTTGTTAGTGGTGCACCAACACGATCGGTTATGTCTATTGTATCTGAAAGAGATAGACATTTAATTATGCTTGGAACTGAAACAACAATCGGTAGTCCGACAACCCAAGATAAAATGTTTATTAGATTTTCTGATCAAGAAGATATTTCAGATTACACTCCTACCTCAATTAATACTGCAGGTACATTTAGAATAGATTCTGGTGTTAAAATCGTAGGAGCAGCTAAAGCAAAAGATTATATTTTAATTCTTACTGATACCTCTGCATATGTAATGCAATTTGTAGGACCACCATTTACATTTTCTATTAGACAAGTAGGAAGTAATTGTGGTGCGATTGGACAACATGCAATTAAATATGTGAATGGAGCAGTTTGGTGGATGGGTCAAGCAGGTGGATTTTTTGTTTATGATGGTACCGTTAAATCAGTACCTTGTTTAGTAGAAGATTTTGTATTTACAAATAAAGGAGATAATCTTGGAATAAATTACAATGCAGGTGAAATAGTTTATGCAGGACTTAATCATTTATATGAAGAGATAAGTTGGTTTTATGCAAAATCTGGATCGACATCTGTTGATAGAGTAGTTACTTATAACTATACAGAAAACACATGGACAACAGGATCACTTGCAAGAACGTCTTGGCATGATTCGACATTGTATGATAATCCATACGCAACACAGTTCAACGGATCAGGGACACCGAGCTTTCCAACAATACAAGGTGTAACAAATGCTAACGGTGCTTCAACATATTACGCACATGAAGTTGGTAACAATGAAGTAGATGCGTTAGGAAATAAAACAGCTATACCTGCTTTTATACAATCTGGAGATTTTGATTTATCTACAGGAGGCGATGGTCAATTCTTTATGAGTATTAAAAGATTTATTCCAGACTTTAAGATACTAACTGGTAATGCACAAGTCACGATTAATTTAAGAAGATACCCTGCTGATACTGCAACATCCTCGCCTCTCGGACCTTTTACTGTTACAAGTTCGACAGAAAAAGTAGATACTAGAGCACGATCAAGATTTGCTAATATAAAAGTTGCTAATACATCTACAGATGAAAACTGGAGATATGGAACTTTTAGAGCGGATGTTAAACCTGATGGAATGAGATAATGGCAAAGATAAACGTAAACATACCAGAACCTACTCCACAATATACTTCTGAAAACCAAAGACAAATAGCACAAGCTATTCGTACAGTTAAAGATCAGTTGAATACAACATTTCAAGAAGAACTTAGACAAGAAGTAGAAAGACAAACTTGGTATTTAAGTAGAGGGGGTTGTTAGTGTCCCAAGGATGTAACAACGTCAATGTAGAACCCACAGTTATTGGTGGTGGAGATGGGTCTACCGCTTATGATGCATTTGGAAGATTAAGAGTTTCTAATCCACTTACTATATTTGACAGTGCCAATGTAATGTCAAAGAATAATTTATTTGATGAATCTTTAACAGGATCAGGGACAGTTACTTATACTGCTAATAAATCTACAGTTAATTTAAACGTAACCACAGCTAGTGGTGACAAAGTAATTAGACAATCTAAAAGAGTAATGAGTTATCAACCTGGTAAATCATTATTAATATTAAATACATTCGTAATGAATGCACAAGAATCTGGACTAGAACAACGTGTTGGTACATTTGATGCAAACAATGGAATCTTTTTCGAAGACACAGGAACAGGTTATCAAATAGTTAGACGTACTTATGTAACAGGATCTGCAGTTGATAATGATGTTGCTCAATCTTCTTGGAATGGAGATAAGTTAGATGGTACAGGTGAATCAGGTTATACATTAGATCCAACTAAAGCAACTATTTTGTTTACTGATTATGAATGGTTAGGTATGGGATCTGTTAGAGTTGGATTTGTTATTGATGGAAAATTTATTACAGCTCATACATTTTTAAATGCAAATAGTCTAGATACTGTTTATATGCAAACTGCAAACTTACCTATACGATATGAAATAGAAACTACAGGAACTATTTCAGGTGCAGCTGTATTACAACAAGTATGTTCAACTTGTATAATTGAAGGAGGTTATCCTCCATCTGGATTAAGACAATCAATTGGAACTGCTTCATTAGGTGGTGTCAACTTAACTACTGCTGGAACTTTTTATAATTTGGCAACTATAAGATTAAAGTCATCTAGACCTTATGCTGTTGTTATCCCAATTGATGTTGCAGCATCTGCAATATCTAACTCTGATTTTGAAGTAAAATTAATAAGAAATGCTACGCCATCTACAGCATTTTCATACACAAGTTATTCTGATAATGTAGAATATGATTTAACAGGAACTAAAACAATTACTGGTGGAACTATAATTGGACAAGCTTATTTATCTGGTAAAGGTGCAAATAGTTTAAGATTTGCTCAAGATGGCTTTAACTTTGACTATCAATTAGGACAAACAATTGCGGGAGTTTCTGATACAATAACACTTTGTGCTAAAGGTGCATCAAATGGTGATGACATTTGTGGTACATTAAAATGGGTTGATTTAACATAATGGCAAATATTTATAAAAACGCTTTCTATGATCCTAATACTACTGCAGCAGTGACAGTGTATACTTCACCATCTAACTCACGTGCAATTATTCAAAACATACAAGTCACAAATGAGTCTGGATCAAAAGTACTAAAAGCTAGTATTACAGATAGTTCATCTACATCTACCGTTCAAATAGCTTATGCATCTATCTCGGGTCCTACGATATGCAACATTGCTAAAGGACCAATTATACTTGAGGAAAGCGATACACTAAATATTGAGTGTAGTACTAGTAATGCAGTTTCAGCTGTGGTATCTATTTTAGAAATAAATAGATCAGATCAAAATGGCTAAACAAAAATTTACACACTTTGTTCCAAGACCAAAACCTAGGAAACGTCCAGGACGTCATAAAAAATCATTATCAAAATCGGAAAAAAGAGATTTTAAGAAATATGCTAGACAAGGTCGTTAATATATTATATAAAATTGCATTATGAGTGACTTACCAAAAATACCTGCTGAAGCAAAAGAAATTATTAGACATAAGAGAACTGGTAAAGTTTATGCGTCTAAGGATGAATTTCAAGCTGATGTTCTAGATCCTAATACAGATACAACTCAAGAAGATTTTAGACAAGACCTTGAGATTAAAGTTACTAGAGTTTCAATGGGTGCTAAAACTAAAAAATAATGAAACCGAGAGGTGCAACTGAAATACAACAAGAGTTGTTAGAAAAACATGTTGATAAAGAATTATTATCCAGAGTCCAGATATGCACTTCAGTACCGGGTAAGGTACCGTTAGATCCTAATAAACTAAATATACTTTGGCAAAAAAATTCTTACGATCAACCTAATCTTGCACCATGGTTTGCAGATAAAAACAATCATAAAAAATATGATTGGTATGTATTTAATTCACATTGGAATTATGAAAAGTTTAGATATTTCTTTGATGTACCTACCGATAGGTGTGTAGTTATTAAAAATGGTATAAACAACTTTCCTGCAAGAAGACCTTATAAAAAAGGACAACCTATAAAAATATTACACCATAATACTCCATGGAGAGGGTTAAACGTATTGTTAAGAGCAATGCAAGAAATTAAAGATCCTAATATTACTTTAGATGTTTATTCATCTACACAAGTTTATGGAGACTCGTTTAAACAACAAAATGATGATCAGTTTAAACCTTTGTATGAACAAGCAAAACAATTACCTAATGTAAATTATATTGGATACGAAACAAATGAATATATTTTAAATCATATGACCGACTATGATTTATATGTTTACCCAAGTACATTTGAAGAAACATCCTGTGTATCAGCTATGGAAGCATTAGCAGCAGGTGTACATGTTATTACAAATAATTATGGGGCATTATATGAAACATGTGCAGAATGGCCTGTGTATGTAAACTATACTAATAACTATGAACAAATGGCTATAGCTACTGCATCGGCTATTACAACTGCATCACAGTACTTGCATGAATCTTTTATTCAAGAACATTTAGATGAACAACAAAAATTCTATAAAAGATTTTATAATTGGAACAAAAAAGGTATGGAATGGAAAAATTTTTTAACAGGAGTTTTAAGTGAACGAAAATAAAACATACGTAAACGAAGATACTTATCAAACACTAAAAGAAGTTAATATTAAACCTAGACCAAAAATTGAACCTTACCAAAAGAAAATTGCTCCCCTTTGGAAAGATAATAAATCTACTATTAACAACAAACCTGTAAAACTAGAATTAGATAAAGCACCTTATTCTATATTTGTTGCAACACCAGTACATAGTGATTGTTCAATACATTATGCTCAAGGATTATTAGAATTTCAAAAAGTTTGTATACATAAAAAAGTAGATGTAGCTTTTCAAATAATGAAATCGTCTTTAGTTACACAAGGTAGAAATTTATGTGTAGCTAGATTTTTAGAATCAAAAATGGATTACTTGTTATTTATAGATTCAGATATTTTATTTAATGCAGAATCTATATTTAAAATGATAGAAAGAGATAAAGACGTTATATCAATTCCATATCCATTAAAAACTTTAAGATGGGACAAAGCATTTCAAAAATGGAATGAAGGTAAAATTAATAAGCCAGATGATATTAGAAAATGGTTGCATACATACCCCATGAAAGTAGAAGATACTAATAATATTACAGTTGATAGGGGAGTAATAGAAGTAACTCATAGCCCAACTGGATGTATGTTAATACATAGAAGAGTATTTGAAAAAATGATTAAAGAATACCCAGACAAAGGTATTGTACAAAAAACAGTTATTAATGGTAAATATGTTGAAGAACCTAATATGTGGAATTTTTTTGACACGATCCACGATCCTGAAACAAAGACTTACTTAGGTGAAGATTTTTCATTTTGTAAATTATGGAAAGATATAGGGGGTAAATGTTATGCATTTATCGATGATCCTATTGCTCATATTGGAGAGCACCAATACGAAGGTCGCTTTGCCGATGAGTTGATAATACCTAAGTAAAATGGTAATATTGTCTATAATTAGAGAAATAGACTATGGATCCATTTACAATTGCATTAGCCACATTTGGCGTACAAAAACTTAGAGGTAAATCCACAAGAAGTGCATTAAAAAGTGCAGCTCTATTAGGGGGTGGTGCACAACTTGCTGGTATGGCAGGTATACCAGGGGTTCAATCTTTTGGTAAAGGTGTAGGACAAATAGCTCCAACATTAGAAGGATTAAGTGGAACTACTGCAGGTAAAGGTATATCTGCATTAGTAGGTAAACCAGACGTATCAAGAGCAGAAGCTATAAAAGCTTTAGGTAAAGATGCAACGGAAGCAGATATCGCAACTTACATAAAAGAATCTGGTTCTGGGTTTAGAGGTATGGGTACTTTAGGTAAAGTAACTACAGCTGCAACATTACTTCCGTTTTTAGAAGGAGAAGAAGAACCAGTTAAACAACCATTTACAGAAGAAGATTATAAAAGAGCATACGCAGAACAATCTGCACAATTAGAAGGAGCATTTGTTCCTGCTACAAATGTTATGCCTGCAATGTCTGATGTGTATGGTTCAAATATGTTTTATGCAAATGAAGGTGGATTAGCTGAAGTTGTAAAAAAATTTAATGAAGGTGGAGTAACATACTTACCATCAAAATCTAATAGAGATGAAAACGATGCTAACAACTACATGAGAGCAACTGGTTATGTAGAAGATGGTGCCGGTAACGGTGATAAAGATGAAGACACAATGCTTGCACAATTAGCTGATGGTGAATTTGTATCTAGAGCAGATGCAGTATTAGGTGCAGGTATTTTATCGGGAGCAGATCCTAAGAGTTTTAAAAGTATGAGAAAAGCAGGAGCTGACTTCTTTTATGATCAACAAAAGAAATTTAAAAGAGTTTACGATTTATTAAATGCAAGCAAACAAAACTAAAATAAAAAAACAAGTCGATGTGCTTGAAATATTTCCATCAATGGTAGATGAGTACTGGTCATTGGTAGAGTTCATGTTAAGAGAAGGTCTTAAATATGATGGGGACCCAATGAGTATAGATGATTTAAAAGACTATATCAAAAAAGATAAAGCTGGGTTATTCATGATGTTTGGCTCAGA
>Ga0222719_10005601_pt1 | contig 10797 bp, 16 predicted proteins | sample C33_34DmetaG_FD_165039 | JGI IMG/M metagenome (GOLD analysis project Ga0222719, IMG submission 165039) | Estuarine water microbial communities from San Francisco Bay, California, United States - C33_34D | ecosystem: Environmental > Aquatic > Marine > Unclassified | place: USA: California...
TTGATGCAGGTGACGCTGGCTTTACTAAGGTAGAGAACATTGAAACCTTAATCCGCCAACGTATCACTGCACAGATGAACGCAGACGTTGAGGCAGGTCTCATCTCTCGTGAAGCGGCGGCCGACAAGATTGCAGAAGCTGTAGATGCGTACAAAGGTTTACGTAAAGAGTACTTCTCCACGTGGTTACGCACGAAAGCGGAGAAGAAAATTGAAGGGCACGTGTACGGAGTTAATCCTGAAACAGGACGAAAAGGTATCGTACCGAACAGAGGCTTCAGTGGCTCAGACCTTCTCGACTCTATCGGTGCCGGTGGTGCTGAAAACAGCGATAAAATGAAGGCGATTTTTGATAAGATGACCGACGGTGATGAGGACCTATGGCAGACCCTCAAGGACATTGGTGATTGGGCAGTACTCAATGAAGCTAAGATGCCCGGAGGAATGACAGTCGATGGAGTCCCTACAGGTTTATCCATTGAGTCTTGGATCTCTCGTATCTACTCCATTAACCGTGGTGTCGTATCTCCACGTTACGTTGGTGCAGAAGCACTCATCCAAAGTTTCCGTATGCAAGGACTAAGCTTGCTCGAGGCAATGGTTAATGACAAAAAGCTCGCAAAGAAAGTACAGGAAATACTGGTGTCTGGAAAACCTCTCGCTACAGAGCAAGAAAATTTTGAGTTCTTCCAAGCTCTAGCTGTTGCAGGGGGACTGGTAGCAGTTCGTTTAGACCGTGCTAATGAAGCCAAGGACTCAAGGGAAAGTGAAAAAACGAAAGAGGATGTAGAGATTGTATATCCCGAAACAATTCAACAACAAATGGAATACTTAATGCCTTGAGGAGAGGACTTATGATGAAATCGTACACAAACATGGGGCGTAAGCCAATGATGGCTGGTGGAGACACTACGCGCGTAAAAAAATCTTCTGGTGGAAAAGTGCGTAAGAAGTACGCCAACGGAACTACTAACATGGAACAGGCGGCGGCAACACCAGCATCCCCTACTTCTACAGCGGCAGGGGGAATGTCTAAAGAAGAAAGGGACTCCCTCGTGCGTGAGCAAATTCGCTTAGAAAATCTACAGGATGATGGGGCGGCAACTCCAGAGCAACTCGAAAGATTGCAAGTTGTTTACAATAAGCTGGGTGTTTCCGCAACTCCCGGCAGGGCAAATGTGGATCGGTAAAACCAAGAAGGAGGCGAAGTAGGATGGCAGGACCACTTATAGGAGCGGCCGTACGTGCAGTTACCAGTGCGGCAAAGAAGTACGCTAAAGGGGTAGCGTCTAGAAAGGCCGCAAAATCAGCAGAGACTGCGGCACGAAATGCTCACCGTAATGAGGTAAGAAAAGCGGCAACTCGGACACTACAGAAAAAAAGTGAAGAACTTGCGGCAATTCGTGACGACATGAACGCGAGCGCAAAGCGTTTATCTAAAGAGCGTGATGAAGCCGCACGGCAAGTTATAGGAGCTGTCAGCAGAGCCGTAAAGCAAGGTGCTATGCACGGAGCCCCGAAGACAAGACAATAAAAAAGACAAACCACCAACACTTTCCCCGGCCACGTGCCGGGGTTTTTTATGTCTGCTCTTTGGCGATCCGATCCTCAAGCTGTCGGAAGTACTGGCGTACAATCCCGGCAACTCTGTAGGAGTATTCCATTGATCCGAGTTTGTGTAGGACAACCTCCATCTCGCGGGTGTCGATACAGTCTAGGTTAAACTCGAGGTTTCCCTCTTGGTTGAGGTCGATTGTGAATTTGAGTAGTTCGGCTCTATGTTCCATAAGTCTCTTATCGGTAGGTTGTAACAATCTGCTTTAAACGTAAAGTTGTTACTGTCGTCCTTTTCGCCCTTCCTGTGACGTACCGCTTTCTCAAAGTACTCATCTTTTGAGATCCTACCAAGAATCCACGCACGTTGCAAGTTATTTAACACACGCACAAAAATATATTCGTCACAGTCTTGCTTCGTACCGTGAGCCGCGATGGAGCATTCGTAGTAATCTTTAGGTGCTGATGTGCAACGCTTGGTCTTCACATCAATTCGTGTGCCTTGACTCGTGTATAAGTCGTAGTGGGGAGTGGGAGCGTGTACATAACCCATAAGGTCTCGTACGAGGATTTCCCCGAGGGCACCGGCGGGGCTTCCTGCCCCACGGGTGATACTTCCTTGGAGTGCGTTTCCGCTACTCGTTTGTTTAGCTTCCTTAACTTGCTCGGGAGTGGGAGTTATCTCGATCATACGGTTTCCTAAATCTTAGCTTGTTCCGTAGATCGTATATCATCTTGTGAGCGTCTGCAAGGACTTCCTTGTTTCCTAGCGTCGGGTTAATCTCACAAGCATCCATCTGTATCTTGAGGCGGTCTAACATCCGTTGAACGTCAGCATCCCTCATGCGGCCTCCTCCTTCACCGCTGGCTCGGGGTCAGACCACCCCCATTCTCCTGCCATCCCATCGGCGTTGTAGTCCGTCACAGTCCCCTCAAAGAAGTTCTTGTGGGACGCCCCATTGATTACCCAATCGAGCCACTCTACGGGGTTCTCCTTGACCTTCCAGTTACCCTTGAGTCCGAGCATGATCAAGCGGCGGTCTGCTAGGTATCGGATGTACTGCTTAATTTCTTCCGCACTGACTCCTTCAATTTCTCCCATCTCGTACGCATTGTCGATAACTTTGTCTTCGAGAGCGACACCAGTTCGGAACATATCGTAGATATCTTTCTTGAAATCGTCTGTAACAATTCTTGGATGTTCATCACAAAACTCCCTAAATAATTTAACCATACCTTCGCAGTGCATACTCTCATCACGTATGCTCCACTCCACAATCTCACACATGCCACGCATCTTCCCGAACCGTTGGTAGTTCAAGAGCATAGCGAAGGCACTGAATAGAGCCATCCCCTCGTTCATCACACTACGGGCTATGGACTTGGCAATCCCAGCGTGGGACTGCATATCAATCTCCCCCATGAAGTCTACCTTGTCAGCCATTGCCTTGTACTCACGAAACGCTGAGAACTCAGACTCAGGCAACCCGAGAGTATCATTGAGCAACGCATAGGAACGCTGGTGGACAAACTCACGGTTGGCAAAGCTTGTCAGCATCGCACGAATCTCATTGTTCTTGAGTTTGGGGATGTAATACTCGAGGTAGTTCGTGCCAACCTGTACGTCAGATTGTGTAAACAACTTGAGTATCTGAGTGATGTGGTGCTTCTCCTGCGCGGATAACTTACCGCCCTGCCACTGTGCCACATCCTCTTGCAGTTTTGCCTCCCATTCTCCCCAGTGAACTTTCTCATGAGAAACTGCGTACTCCACAGCCCACGGGTATTTAAATGGTTTGTAAACCTTTGATTCTTCTAATAAAGACATCGTAAGTCCTTGTGTTATTCATTGGAAAAAAAGGGCCCCGAAGGGCCCACAAAACGCCGGGGATCAATCCGGCTAGGGGAGAAAACTTATGTCCCACTTACTATGTTACGATGGCTTGTCTAGTTCGTCAAGCTGTCTGAGTTTAATTTCGAGTTGTAATAGCTTCCAATTGAGATCATCAGCTTTGTCAAATTTTCTCTTGACCGAAGCTTTCAGGATCTTGTGGTAAGTCCGCAGTAGTTTCTTGCGTATTTTTACTATGGTCATCCTTTTTTTCTCCGAATATTTTATCCCAGTTTTCATTATATTTTTTCTTATCCATCGGGCGGAGAGCGGTGCCCTTACCAGCGTCGCTCCGCATCATTTCCCGCCAACGCTTATCAGTCTTCGTCGTCATTTTCTTCCTCTTCAGCACATCCGTGTAGTTCCGTAAATAACATATCTAACCCTGAGAAACACATCGGACAGAGGTTGATAGGGATGATACCGATGGCTCCCTTGATCCCCCCCTCCAATTGTATGTCAAACTCACAAGAGCATATGGAACACTCGAGTTCTTCACCTTCATAGTACTGGTGCATAACTTACCCGTGACAACTCAGGCACTCTTCCGCGTCTTGTAGAGCCACTCTTTCAACTGCGACTCCAACCTTGTCTGCCTCGACGCCCGCATCTGTGCGGAGGTAATAAAGGGATTTGAGTTTAGACTTCCATGCGCGAAGGTGTACCGAGTTAACATAAGACGCCGGCGAACCAGCAGGGAAGAATAAATTGACGGATTGCGCTTGGCAAATATAGGGCTGTCGATCCCCCGCATGTTTAACGACGGCCCCTTGGTCGATTTCGTACGCAGTCTTAAAAACATCCCTCTGTTCGTCCGACAGGAACTCCAAGTGCTGAACAGAGCCCTGAGCATTAACGATGCTTTTCCACGTTTCTTGGTCATTCTCTCCCAGAGCATCTAAGACCTCCTCGAGGTGGGGGTTCTTGACGAGGTGAGCACCCGCACGAGTACGATGGGTATAAGCATTAGACTTAATAGGCTCAATGCTAGCACTACACCCACAGAGAATAGAACTGTTAGCGTTTGGAGCGATAGCGAGAAGGTGAGCGTTCCGAAGTCCTGTGCCCTCCATGTCAGGTGCCTCACCCTTCTCTTTGCCAAGACGCAAACTTTCCTCGTGAGCCTTTGCGTGTATGTCGGCAAATATCCGTTGGTTCGCAAACTTCGCGCTGAGACCCTCCCACGAGATACCATTCTTCTGTAGATACCCATGCCAGCCCATTGCTCCTAAGCCGATTGATCTTTCCCGTTTAGCTGAGTAAACAGCTTTTGATAACTCTGGCGGTGCATTTCTGATAAAGAATTCAAGGACGTTGTCCAAGAATCGCACAAGGTCTCCAACCATACTTGTTCCTTTCCACTCGTCGTACTTTTCGAGGTTGACTGAGGAGAGGCAACAAACTGCCGTGCGTTCTTCAGATGTAGGGAGAGTGATTTCAGAGCAAAGGTTAGACCCTCTAACTGCGAGTCCAAGTTTCTTTTGAGAATCTGGTAACCTTCGGTTGGATTCGTCGATGAAGTGTAAGTAAGGTGACCCAGTTCGGAAACGAGCTTCGAGTATTCTTTGCCACAGTTCTCTAGCTGGGATTGAATCTCGGACATCTCCTTCATTAGGGTCTCGTAATTGCCATTCTGTTCCATGTTCTACTGCCTCCATAAAAGCATCTGTAATGTTTACGGCGTTAAACAGGTTAAAACATTTCCTGTTGGTATCGCCAGTGGGTACTTTAAAGTTAATAAATTCGACAATGTCTGGATGAGACACGTCGAGGTATGCGGCGTAAGAACCCTTACGTGTTCGCCCCTGTTTCCAAGCTGTCATGCCCGAGTCCACCACTTTCATGAAAGGGATAGGGCCCGGAGCTTTGTCACTTATTCCGCGTACATCATCCCAATGACCGCCGACTCCGCCTCCTTTGACAGATAGCCATGCGACTTCAGAGTTGTGAGAAATAAGGGACTCCAGATTGTCACCAACATAAGTGAGAAAACAAGAGATAGGAAGACCTTTGACTGGGTCTCCATCTCTGGGTGCATTAGATAAGACCGGAGAAGCAAACATAAACCACCGCTTGCTAGCATAGTCATAGATACGTTGAGCAAAAGCATAGTCACCATCACAATAAGCCAGAGCCGCCCGAGCAAAAGCCTCTTGTGGGCTAGACTCATCAGGCAACATGTAGTAGTCCGTGAGTAACTTTAGGGCCTGTGCCGAGAAGTTTTCATCACGGGCGTAATCAATAGCAACTTTATTACAATACATTGCTTCCATCAGCGCAGTTCCTTTTCTAATGCTTCGACATACCACTTACACTTTTGTGCGTTCACGAGTGGGCTATCTTTTTTGTGCAACCGCAATAAATATTTTAGTGCAGTGCAACGTAAATGTCCAGTAAATTCTTCTTTTGAGCAAAAAGCTCGCATCACCTCGATTGCCTCGAGGGTTTCTGTTTTATAGTGGTCTGGGTTTATGGGGTCGCTAGACTGACCGGCACGGATAATTTTATCTTCAGGAATATCGAGTGTCATACCCGTATCTGGGTCAAAAAATATTGTGTCACTCATTGTAGTTCTCCAAACTCCACTTTAATTACGTTGTCTTCCATATTCTTAATTCGTTTCTTGTGGTCGTCCTTCAACTCTTCTTCCGGGACGATCTTACCGATCTCCTCCAGCGTAACCCTTTCCAGTCCCATGTCGTAGACGTCATCGAAGTGTTCGTGTATTGCCCCGAGTAGTCCTTGAAGAATGACGTAAGTTGGATCAAATATTTCCCCATCTTCACCCTCAGCTTTAGTAGCTCGAGTTGCATATGCGCGGACAGAAAACCCATCCTCGTCCTCATCTTCATCGTCTATTGGCTCCAGTACAATGTAGTATCGTCCTTTGAGAAGGCCGGCCTGCTCCAAAGCTATGATCTTCTCAGGGTCTAAAGTTAAGTCTGTCATGTCTACTTCTCCAACCACGTGAGTGGTATCTGTCCATCTGCCCATAGAATACCCTGCTTATCACACCAAGACCCATAGGTTGTTTTACTCGATCTATTCAGTTTGTTGGATGCTCTCAAGAAAAGCATACGTATGTCAAGAGATTCGTTCTGTTTAATTACGAGTAACATCTTCTGACGATCCGCAGGACTAAAGAATCCTTTGGCTTCGATGTAAATCTCCTGTTCCGGAAGATAAAAGTCTGGCGTGTAGACTCGAGGCTTTGGTTGGTACTGAATCTTCTGTGATTCGTACTCAAACTTAACTCCCTGCTCAGCTAGGTACTTCGCTACACTGAGCTCATAGTCGGAGCGGAACTTATGTCGCTGTGGTTTACTCATATGTTGCTAAGTCCCTGTATCGATTGAGAAATTCTATCGTGCAATTTAGGAGTTGTACTCCGGATTTGCTCGAGTGCTCGGGTGTAGTCATCGCCGGGGAATAGCACCACCCTACCCTGCCTGACAGCATTCGATATATCTACCAACTCATCAGTAACTTTCCTACCATCCCGCTCCCATGTCTCGTGAGATAGGGCAGTCCCATTATGGGACCACATCGTCAAGGGCAGGCACCTCTCAAAGTTACGAGCCCACCGTGTCCAAGCATCGCCACCCTTACTACCAGCCGACTCTATGTAGACTGCGTGAGCTCCCTCATTCAGGTAGAGAAGCTGACGGTCCACTTTCTGTGTCATCAGAAGGGGCATCTTTATCCTCCACAATAATTCTCCGGAGGGTGGCTAACCCGTCGGCTTTAACGCTAAGACCGTAGTCTTGGCAGTCTAACTGACTAAATATTTTACCCCTCTTGTAGGTCATGTCTCCTACTTGGTAGATCGTGGCGTACTGCACGTCCTCAAGCATAGGTCGTAACTCATCAATGACCATCGTGTTGTGCTTTGCGACATCCTTCATGATACGATCTTTGAGTTTGAGAATCCTACCCTGTAGCTCAACTACCTTCTTAATATCTGCTGTCTTCATAATTCCTTTACCTTCAGTGTGTGGTACCAGACGACAGGTTTGTTCCGTGCCCGTGAAGTCACTCTCTCGTGCTGTACCGCCTTAGGCCAACAATGTTTTCTGTAGCCACAGAATGTACAACTCCTGTTGAGTAGTTTGTTGCCGGTAGCCACCCGTTTACCTTCGAGGGTGTACGTCTCTTCCTCCGGTTCTATCGGTGGCTTCGTGTAGGTGAATCCCGATTGCAGGCTCTCGACAGTATTGTTGGCGAGGGCGATGTATAACTTGCGGTCGTCCTCCTGATCATCAGGTGCCTGTACGAACTGAATCTCACCACTCGATTTGTCCACAACAATCCACCCACCGAAGTCTTTACCCTTGGCCTCAGCGTAGAGGTGTCCTTGCATGAGATATCCGAAGGGGTCGTCTTCTTTGAGGTTGTCGTATCCTTTACTAAATTTTTGTGCGTAAGAGTAGGGACTGGCCGACTTTACATCCCAGACCTTTTCTCCGTCCACAGGATCGTCGATAATCAAATCTAAGGTACCCTGTACCTGCTCGCCTCCAAGTTCGAGCTCACACCTTCCCTGTGCCTCTGTGATGTTTACACCGGCTCCTTTGAGGATAGCCATTACGGCGCACTCCACGAGATCCCCGATGAGGAATCTCAAGATTGCATTGTAAGTCATCTCCTCGTCTTTACCGTCACGCCCGTGTACTTGCTGACACATCGGTCTGCCCAAGCCTGACATCCTTATACGCCACTTAGGGTCACGGTTAAATTGTTTCTCGAGTGCCTCTCGGCAATCCCTCGCGAACTCCTCAACGACAGAAGGGGAAAGCGATGCTTCCCCCCTCGTAGCCGCTAAAAGGAAGTTCTTTACCTGAACTTCCGCCAGCATCAATTAAAGTCCGCCGCTAGGTCCACTTCTTCCTCAGAGGATTTGGCTTTCACCGCTTCCTTATTCTGCTCGAGAATAGTAGCGTTAGACGCTTTCACTGTTTCGAGGAACATTGCCATCAACTCCATTGCGGCATCGTCCATCTTGGCCTGACCTTTTTGCGTAAACACAGGGGTGAAGTAAGTAACACTTCCCATCTTGTGACGCTTGGTCGTGAGGTCAAATACAACCTCATTCATCATCGTGCTCTTACCGAGCCGCTCAATCGCCTCACGCGCAGGGCGGAAGCCCGAACGCTTGAAGTATGTCACTACAGGGTAGTTCTCAATCTTAACATCCCTGCCATCTGCTGTCTTGCCCTCCATGTTGATGACCGCGTAGAACACTTGATTACACGTCGCCAAACGAGAAGCGAGAGTCTTAGGATGATCCTCACCTAGTTGCTCTTCTTCTGACTTAGTTAGGCGGCCGCACTTGTTACCTCCTTGTGTGTCAGGGAACTGGTAGTCCAAGCTCGGTGCTTGGATTGAGCGACAAGAAAACTTGCCCTCTTCCTGATCCCACACAGACCATTCATAGGTCCGTACCATCGGGCGGAACTCGACAGCGTCTGAGTACACAAACTCACCATCGTAATACACCTTCCATGTGCCCTTCTTGAGAGAATGACCGTCATCCGTGTCGGTCTCGTAGTTGATGTTCAAACGTGACAGCCCTGCCTTGGGAGTATCGTCACTACCTTGCCCAGTTAGCCGTAACATTTCGTCACGGTTACCTGACTTTACCGCTTCCAACATGTTGTCGAAAGGATTTTCCATTACGCTCAATTCGCCCATAACGCTCTCCTTAGTTCGCGTATTTCACTTCAGTGTCCAACCAGTTGGACCCTATCTTAACCTCAACAGATATTGGCATATCATACTCCATACCGTATCTGCGTCGGCACTCTTCGGGTAGAGACATCATCGCTTCTACCACCAGATTAGTACAAGTATCCTCCTCTCCGGGGAATATGTCAAGCACAATACTGTCGTGTACCGTGTTACAAATAACACTTTTTACTTTCTTAGATTTCATAGACTTAGACAAATAAACTAAGGCTATTGGCAGAAGATCCCCTGTTGCAAAGCCCTGTACAGGGTAGTTGCAAATGGCTGTTCTGTTGGTCGCTGTCCCCCAATCTGTCCATGTCGTACCGGGGAATGCATATTGCCTGCCTGATGGTAAGGTGATGAATCCCTTCTCGACGGCATCCCGCTGAAGTTTCTCATGCCAGTCTGTTACCCCCGCGTATTTGTCTTTGAACGTACGGTAGTATCTCTGCTGATCAGGAGTACCCGTCGTTCCCCCGTATAGCGGCTTAAAAGTATGAGCCTTAGCGTCTTGCCGCGAGCATCCGATAATTTCAGCAGTGACAGTGTGTACATCTGTCTTGTTCTCCACGTCGTAGTATATGTGGGGGTCATTGGCGAGGAAGCCTGCTACCCTGAACTCAAGCTGTCCGTAATCAGCCTCGAGTATTTTCCCTCCCTCAAAACGAGAGACCATTGCCCGACGGATAGCGAATGTAGAACCACGGGGCATATTCTGGAAGTTGGGGTTACGAGAGCTGAGCCGTCCGGTAGCTGTGACACATTGCATGAAATCTGGGTGTACGATGTTATCCCCGTCTCGGTTGTTTTTGAGTCCTTCAACAAAAGTTGAGAGATAAGTTCGAAGTGCATTGTATCTGGAGTAAGACTCTGCAAACTCTCGGGCGGTACCAGAAAGTTCATCAAGGCGTTCTTTAAGTGTTTCATGGTCTGTCTTGAATCCTGCGGCGGCTGTGTCCCACGCATCTCGGGGAATGATTTTAAAGCCCGCCACTTCTTTAGTCGGCGCATAGATTACTCCATCTCCACCACATGGTTTACAGATACGAACGGCCTTACCTTCCGTACCATCCTTCTTGATTACTTTCTTACGCCCCTGCCCCTTGCAAGCTGTGCACCTCGAGGCGACAGTCTTGTGGAGTACTTTTGTTTCGTCCCGAACATACGTCCCAAATAATTTTTTTGTCATTTTGGTACGTTGCTTTGGCTTGCGGGTAGCACCTCGTAGTTCTGATCCGAGGTTGAAGATACTCGCCCACCGTTTCTTGTCGAGGACTCTACGTGAGTAGAACAACATCGAGCGGTCGTCAGCAGAGGAAAGGTTGACAGGGGTGTCTCCCATTGCTTCCTCCGCCATGCGCTGAAGTTTGACCTCGAGGGCGTTCATCTCATCCCGATATTCTTTCTCGATCTCGGCGAGGACAATGGGGTCAATCTTTATCCCTGTCCGTTCCAAGCTCGATAAGACTTCTGTCATCTGTAGGGAAAGCTTTAAAGTTGATACAAGTTTCGATGCCATAGGCTTTGATCTCTTTCTCGAGGGCTTCGGAGCATATCTCCCCAGCCATGTTTGCGTTTAATCCTTCGAGCATACCATTGTAGTACTCGACTGTCGTTAGGTCGTCG
>Ga0222719_10005602_pt1 | contig 10797 bp, 9 predicted proteins | sample C33_34DmetaG_FD_165039 | JGI IMG/M metagenome (GOLD analysis project Ga0222719, IMG submission 165039) | Estuarine water microbial communities from San Francisco Bay, California, United States - C33_34D | ecosystem: Environmental > Aquatic > Marine > Unclassified | place: USA: California...
TACCCGCTCTGCAAAACTTTAGAAACCTCCTCGGAAGCCTCGGGAGCCATGAAAACCTTGAACAGGGGTATCGTGGGGTCGCACTGAGTTTGCGGCGAGATGGACATGTTTTTTCTGTCTACCACGACGTTGTGTCAGAGCGCTGAGGCGACGGGTTACGCGCGTCAACGCGATGCGCTCGTCGTCGTCTTTTGGCAGACGCACGTCGCGTACTTCGATCGGGAAGTAGCACCACGTACTCTACTTATTCTCTCGCCATTCATCACATATTGTTCCGAACAACTCGTTCGGTAAATTAAATGTGCCCTATTGTATTCAATATGGCCGCTACTTGATTAGATGAGATATCCGCATAAAAGCCTTTTCCGATAAGGGGAACGAGCTCGAGTTGATATGGATATCCCATAATGGGAGCTGCGAGTCTACATACACCTCTCTGGAAGTCTGATGAGGTCGACTAAGGTCGACTGATTTAGTCACCCTGAATTTCAAATTCGATCGCATGGCGGTTTGAAAAGCTTTGAAGGCGCACGAGACGAGTCTACTCTCTGCGACAGTGGAGACCGCGGATACGGCATCTGGAACGTACGGGTGCCTCGCGACTGGAACATTGAAATCATGCGTAGCACTGTGCCGAGCTTCGAACGTGTGATTTCGTGATCCGCTCTATACCGGGCACGCGCGGTGGCGTGGGTGGAGTGGGTGGCGTCCACTTAGCAGAGGCCTCGCTGGAGTGATTCGTCTCGCGCTTCACATCTCCAGCGATGTTGTCCAGCAGCGGAAGTAAGCGAAATTTCCGCGTGGTGCGGCCGTTCCTCTTTGCCGTCGTAATTTTGTCACTCTTTGGAAAGTACATCACGCTTCGGCGAGGGAATATCCAGACTTATCCAGCGAAAAGTTCGTGGGCGTCTCATGCTACGTGCATAGTGAGAAAGGCTCACTACAAGTGGACGCCTCTCAGCGCCTCGTGCGGGCCTTCTCGAAAATCTGTACCGGTCATTCGTGGTTTAAAAGTCGCGATCGTGTTTTACGGACTTCCCAGAGGCTTAGAAATAACGACACCGTCTATTCGCCGGAACGTGTTCGCGCCGCTTGAATCTGCGGGTATCACTTTCATGACATTTTTTCACCACGTCGTATTCACTGGGACTTACTCAAACCCGCGGAACCGTGAAAGAGATATGTTTATGAACGCTACGGAGTGGAAAGCATTGCAGCCTGATGTCGCAAGCAATACCAAGCACGACGAGTTCTTGTCGAAACATTCACGGTTCATCGAACAGGTGTTGGCGTTCGGTGACCCTCACGACAACGGAGGATTAAGCACGAGGAACGAGTTGGAAGCTCTTCATGCGTTGAAATACGCCACTGAAGCGGCAATAGTGGTGGCGTCTAAGACGCATCCATTCGACGGTTTGATAATCTTGCGACCTGATTTGTTGTATCACGATCCCATAGACGTTAAATCTTTGATTTGGGCCATAGAGCACGACGCGGTGATCACACCTGCTTGGCAGCTCGGAGGCGGCGCGAACGACCGATTCGCTCTAGGCGCGTGGCAACCGATGGTTTCTCTAGGTCTGCGTTTCGATCGAATCGCAGAATATTGCTCCGAAACCCAACAGCCTTGGCACCCAGAGGTATTCGTTGAGTGGATTTTGCAACGACGCTCTGTGAATGATGGTGCATCCGCGCAGTCGCCGTGCCTGTGCCACACGAGCCAACGAGCTTCTCGAGTCAGGGCACACGGACGAGTGAAACTCGAAAACTTTTGCATGCCGCGCAGACACTTCGTTCTCTGCGAATAGCCTCAGTTATCGCTGTTGAACTCATTTGTATAGCATATAGACTGTAGAATCTTCACGCAAGCATGATGAACTGCGCACGTGTGATAAATCCAAAACCCGCTGGCGACTCTGCTTACTTAGCTTACGAACCTCGTGCGAGAAACTTTCATGATGACGACGAACTTCATGTGAAGAGAGAAAAGTGGGCTAACAGACCTTGTAAGACAACAGACGGCGACGTGACGCAAGAAAGCTCGCGGGTCACGTCGCGCGTCAAAAAGGGTCTCTGGCGTCGCGTCGCGATGATTGATTGTCGCGACGCCGTGGCTCAGCCTGTGGACGCGTCACCTGCGCGCTCTCCGCAGGCGGTGCATTCAAAGATAGCGCACCTGGTCGCGGGCAAAAGTCTCGTCGAGATTGGCACGCGTAACGGTGACGGGATGATGTGCTTCGCTCGGGTCGCCGCGTCGGTGTCGGCGATCGAGTTTGACAAAGAGTATTGTCGGAAACTCGAGGCGCGCGCAAAGTCGCATTCGATCACGCTCGACGTCCAGTGTCAAGACTACCACCACGCTACCTTGGATGCCGACTTCATCACGTGGTGGCAGCAAAAACCACTGACGAATAGAGGCGCTCTGCGAACGCTGAAGCATAACCAGTGTATTGGTCTCGTTCGCGAGAGCGCCGAGGCCATCCTTCTCTTCGATCACAGTTGGAAAAACGACTTGCGAGACTTGGAACGTTGGAAGAAGCTCTTCGCGTGGACAGAGGTGGTGCGTTTCGAGAACGGGACGAATGCGAGGCGTTAAAATTGAAAACCCGTGAGAGCGCGGAGAGTGGGTTTCGGTGTGAACGCGCCAGTGGCGCTTTCACGGTTGCGCGTCTACCTGTGAGTCGAATCCCGCTATCGATTGCTGGTCCCTGTCAACTTTCAAAGGTGTACGTGGCCACCTCGTCCACGGCGAGACATCTTGCGCTGCTATGCCTTGGCTCACTCTGGCTTCTTCTTCTCGCACGCAAACGACGCAAGAGGTGCGTTTGCTGTCCTTGATGATGGTGTACCTACATATTGTTGTAAATTCATACCGGTATGACTTTTCGTGAATAAACATTCTCTGTAACACGTGGCATCACCACATAACCTGACGCTGGTCGTCACTCACTCACGCAATCGTCGGCCCCAAATCTCGATGCGTTACCAACGTAAAAAACAGTGACGTTTGACGCACAACAAAAGCAGGAATAAAACATGCACGCGCGCGTGTTCATCGCCGCTGTAGGCTCAGTGCTGTCGTCCACCGGCATCGTTTTCCTAAACAAGTGGCTGTTTGCGTTCGACGATTTTAGCTTCCCCGCAACTTTGACGGGTTGGCACTTGATCACGACGCATCTCGTACTCGCGTGCGCTCTAAGACTCAGCATATTCACTAGGAAGGGACTCTCTTGGCGAGTGAAACTATGGTTCAGTGTCCTAGACGCTGTGGCGATGGCGCTTCAGAATCTCAGTTTAAATAGAAACAGCGTCAACTTTTATCAGACGTGCAAGTTGTGCACGGTACCCGTCATTGTGATGATTGAGAAAGTCTTGGGTAAGACGCTACCCAACGCGCACACAATGCTAGTTTTAAGCGTCATTACTCTGGGCGTCGGGCTGTCGACGGGCGCGAATTTCGATTCAAATTCAGTAGGCGTGGTCATCGGCTTGGGCGCGACGCTTTCGACAGCTCTAGTCATAGTCGCGACCACATGGTTGCAAAAGCTACACGATTTATCTTCGACGCAACTTTTACACAATATCGCAATATTAGACGGGTCGCTACTCGTAGTCTTTGGTCCAGCGCTAGATTATCACCTCTCCTCAAGAGTACTGTACGTTGATTACAAATGGACGTCCGAGTCACGGATGGTTTTCGGTTTGACTTGTGTCATGGCTGTATTGGTCAACTGCATCACGTTTTATTTGCTCGGCAAAGTGTCGCCGGTGTCGTATCAAGTCATCGGGCAAGCAAAAACAGTCATCATTTACGGAGTGGGTTACTACTTTTTCGATAGGGAGGTTTCTCACCGAGCCAATGTCGGTGCTCTAGTAGCGCTATTTGGATGCCTAGTGTACGCCAGAATAACACTGACGCATTCGGACGACAGAAACGTTTCGAAGAGAAGGGCGAGTGAGCGTGAAGATGAGCAGGGGATGTAGTCCCATCTTTCAGCGCCGGAATCTTATACGTCGGCTTTTCCGCGATCAAGCCATTGTGATGGAAGCGCTGTGAAAACAGAGCCTCGCAACGATATAGAGCCGATCGCAACTCATCCTGATTTGTATTTTTCATCCAAAAGGTGAATCTATGGGCATGTCAATCGCATCTGGATCGCAATTGTGGACGTACTCGTTAACTGACTTGGCGTAACGTTTAATCAATCGCGTCTTTTTCTTTTGAGATCCCGCAAAATGGAGCCTAAACACTGGTCCCCGCTTTCGAGCCTCGGCCAAGTGCTGTGAATACGTATTTAAGGGTGCGCATGCAAGTTTTTCTGCGTACGGTGAGCGCTGAATCGCCTGCCGACAGCGGTGTACATCTTTCCACCAAGTTGTGAAATCCCCTTTGGTGGACGAACAGTCGCCCCATAAAAGCCAATTAAACGCTGCGTTGTCGTTTCCAACGCACCCGTGCGTATTTCTAGGCTCTAAACTTGCCTTGTATAAAATATCCTTCGACCATTCAGTGTTGCGGACGATAAACTGTCCCGAATTCATAGCCCACCCTTTGTCTCCCGTGAGAACAAGATTTATGTTGTGGCCTTCTGTGCGTCGCTCGATGCGCTTCAACGCTTTGCTGATGTCGACACAAAAATCGATGAATAAAGAATCGCAATCTGTGTAGAAGACCCACGTGTAATTATCCAAAAGTTGACGTACCCAACCGAGTTTGTGATATCGAACATCCTTTTCGCGCATTCCTGGAAACGAGCTCGTGAGTGGTACGTATGGATAACCGTGGACGGCCGCGTATGCGGCGTGATTCGACATCGTGATGTGCATGTAATTTCGAGCCGTGTTTTCTTGTCCGTCGGGCGCGCGTTTGTCACCCTCGTCGACACACACGGACGTGATTGCGAGCCAACTGCTCAAAGGGTTTGACCTTGCACGTTGAACCGACGCGGATGCGACTGTTGGCTGTGTGCGTCTCGGCTCATCATCTTTCGCACGAGGGCTAGCATCAACCACTGCTAGACGCGATCGCACACGCATCACGCTGAGGACGCAGACAACCGACAGAACAGCGCAAGCTCTGACACAGACACTGGTGAACGTGCGTCGCATTTGAAACCAAGCTGAGTCAGACAGTTTGGTTCTTCTGGTTCATCATTAGAACCACCAGCAGGCGTGGGTTCGTTATCGTTTTCTTCTTCACCCTCTTGACCTCGACCCACTCACAATGTTTTCAAACACTGAATGAGCATTTAAGGGCCCCGTTCAGTCGCGCTAGGGGTGCAGCGCATGGTACGAGCATTTTTCGTACCAGTGTACCAGACATTTTGTATGGGTAAACAGTTTTGTACCAGGAAATTTCCTGGTACATCTGATTTTTGAGCCCTCAATATGTGAGGTTGCGCTTCGCGCGCGACGCGAGGGCGCGACCGGGATGTAGGCGACAACGGTTTCGTGCGAGTTCGTGCGTGTAACTCCTCTTACATGTCTGCGTGTACATACATTGTTCACGCTTTTTGTTGTAATGTAAGCTAATAAATATGTTCGAATACATGCAACGCGCACTTATTTCGTACATCGATCACGTCAAGGCTATTACAGACCATGTCTTCCATATCGTATGGTGACCACGCGCTAGCGCATACTTATATAATTCCAACCGCTCACCACGCACTGACTCGCCGAAGTTTCAACATATATTTCAAAACAAGTTTTAATAGACTCGCTGATGTTCAGCGATACCCGACGTCCTTTTCCACCATGACATCAGGATACTTCGACGCAAGGAAATAAGCTTCCGGTTTTGATATAGTGTAGTAGTCTTTACTCAACAGTTGGATTCTTTTCATAGGGAAAATATCGTCGAAACGCATTTCACCAGTCTCTTGGACTTGCAATGTATTTGCATTTATATGTGAGAAGTGGTACAAATCAGCATAAGCTACATCCCGCCCACTGTACCCTGCAATCGCATTTGCACACCTATTGCCTTCGAAGATGTTCGCCACAAGTGGGTGATTTGAATTAATACAGACTCGCCAAATTCCTTCCAAAAATAGGTTGTATCCCAATCTTTCTAACGCAGTCGCGAGCTTTTCACGTGCCTGGTCGAATGAAGTCAAATTGTACAAAAGGTCAACATCCCTAGTCCACCTAATTATTGTTCCATTTCTGTATGCACCCAACAGTGTGCCAGCGATTAGCATGGGCTGCAAGTTCAGTAGCGACATTTCGTATGAAACATCGTCGAGAATCATGTGCAAAACACTCGCATGACAGTGTCCACTTCGTGGTTGAGGGCGAAACAACTCATACTTTGAGGCTGCAGCGCAATTTGTCCTACTCGTGTCTCCCGTCGAAGGCACGCAGTGGTTCCAACAACTTGAATCGCGCGCTGGGCAAGATCCCATCTTCAACCAGGCAGGCTTTTTTAAGTCGAATACACCAGAACTGTTTTGCGGATTAGATTCGAGTAGTTTCGACCACATAACGGCGTCCTGATGGTGTAACCGTTCTTCGGATGTCGACGAGAGAAGTCGTGGGGCCTGTTCCACGCTTATCTTGTTTTCTGAAGACACTTCCACAACTTGTTTCAAAGTCTTCGTGGACGCCATCGACGCTCGTTCATGAGCTACGCACGAAAACGAGCACAGTTCGAATGACCTCAAACGTCGCTGGTATTGAAAGAAAATGAGGAGTGACAGGATCCAAGGAATCGCCGTGACGCTCAGCTTAACAAGCAAACTCTTTTGTGCTACGGCGGGCATTCGAAGTGCTCGACGATCATCAATCGCTTCAACGAAAAAGATACCCGAATGTTATTTCGTTGTGCTATCTCAAACACTGAACGCGCGGACTCGCGCGTGGAGTTGAGCCACACGCGCGAGTATGAACGACGCAAACACACGCACGCGTCTGTTTCTTGAAGAGGCGTGGAAATTTTTCTATACTAACGTTAGTGGGTGCGGCTAACGTGGCCCCGTGCCACGTTAAGCTTAACGTGGCCCCAAATATGAAATGACGATTTATGAACCATAAAATAAAGAGGGGCTCACGAAACGTTGCCTTTGAAGCGCTCGTGGGCGACGAACCGCGCCGTACACGACGCCGCGGGGCGTTGTGGTGAGCCAAACATGACGGAAATGGCGATATATCATGTTACCTCGATATCGCGTGCTTTGCAAAACGGTTCGTAATTCATAGTGTGCGCGACGAGCGACACACACGCCAAAGTAAGATGCTGAGAACGTTGCCGGCACGTGGCTGCACGCCACCCTGCATTGACAACCGTATCTGCGGCTGAAACGACTGAAAAAACAAAAACGTACGTGTTGCAGTGGATAATTATCACGTTCAACTCAGCGCGACGCTGCCCGAGTAGGTCACCCCAAGGAAAGGTTGAGGTATGTCTTGCGTTAGATGTTAAGTGTGTGTCTACAACGTTCATCTTTGACATCTTGTTGGGCGGTGTGAACCCAGCGCCACGAGTGAAGTTGTTCACAGCGAGCACCACGACGATGCGGCTGCGCATTTCACGTATTCGTCATTCACTTGGCTTTCTCCATTCATCTGGGTGCGCCGCTGAGACGTCTGTGCGGAGCGATGCGTGTCCTCAGGCAGAGGTTTTTTTTGTATTTGTACGTGCCTGTGTATAATCCTGTCGTGTCTGATAGAGGCACAGGTCGTCCCATCTTTCGTTCAAATTGCCGCGCCGAGCACAGTCATGATGAAGCCGATAACATCGTTATGAACTCCTTCGTTTGATGTACGCAGTTTTGTTTTCTCATGTACCTCATCTAAAACCGAACGCGCGACGACTTGTGTCAACTACCTTTCTTTCCCGTACATCACTTCACGTGTGAACACGTCAACGATAAACCTTCCTGAGTGCTAAGCGTTCGACGCAGATACGGGGTGAAGAAATTTCGAAGGGGGTAACTTTCTGAGTCATGACTCGCAAAATTGGAGAGTCCGGGATCGCATGTCGCAGGATTCCCAATTTCGCGAGTCATGACTCAGAAAGTTACCCCCTCGAAACTTTGAGACGGCATAGCCGCGTCGCGTGGCGTCGCACAGTACCGATGGCGATTTGAAGTTGTAAAACACTTTATTTTGCGTCAATACCGCATAGCTAGTGCGTCTCAACCTCTCGCATCACGGCGTAGTGCGTCAATGAAATTCTGGAAAAATTTTGCAATTCTAGCTGTATCGGCGTGGAGACTGTGTGAAACGCACCGAAAACGCGCACGTATGTTTAAAACGTTGTTTTGTATCGTTCTACCAAGTTTCACGTCGAACGACACACCAAGTCGCAGCATCGCCTCGTACCTGGTTTTCGACATTTTCGCACGCGACCCTCAGCTTTTCGTGTTTTTTCGGACGTTTGACGAGTCATTACTCAAGAATTAGGTACAGGGTCGGGTTTTCAATGGAAAAAGGCCTTCGCTCGTCTCGTATTCTCGTCTCGTATTCTCGTCTCGTATTCTCCAACCACTAATGAATGAGACAAACAGACACATACTGAGGGCTAAAAAATGACCTGTACCAGGAAATTTCTTGGTAAGTACCAAAAAACCCCGGTACAAAACTGTTTACTCATACAAAATACCTGGTACACTAGTCAGGCCTACCCCAGCCCCGAAACCGATTTGGAAACACATCTTCGCCGTGTTCTCCGCATACGCTCGCGCGTCGATCGCGACAACCTCGTCAAACGCGCTCAGAATGCCGTATGATAGTGATTCTATGGATGAGCAGAGGTTGACGACGACGAGTAATACCTTCTGGTCAACTCAAGCGGCAAAGTACCCGAACTATGGGACCACGAAAAAACGACGACTTCACGAGATCAACTACCTCGTGACAAAAATTCAGGATATGAGACGAGATGTGTTATCACTAACAGACGTTGGTTGCGGTACAGGATCTACGGTGACCGTGTTACAAGAACTGACGGATATAAAGAAGTATCATTGCTACGATATCTCCCCTGCGATGATTTCCACGATAGATACGAGTTCCAAAAGAGGTGCTCACGTTCAAACGACTGTTATAGACTTCACAAATATCGACGCAAGCCACACTTTTCCAGAGACAGACGTGACCTTATGTTTCGGCGTTTTGCAGTATTTGTCAGATGCGGACTCACGCGCGCTCCTGGAAAGATTAAAAGGAAAGACAGTGTTTTTGCGTGATGCGTGTTATCTACCCCACGAGGGCAGGCAAGATATAAACACCTTCTCGGAGCAACTAAATGCAAACTATGCGTGTCGTTATCGAACGCTAACAGAGTACATTTCGTTATGCACGGCCTCGGGATGGAAACTCAAAGATATTCGGAGAGCGTTCCCAGATGAGATTGAAAGTACTTACGGAACAAAACAGTGGTTTTTACATCTTGAAAAATGAAAATAGGGTTTCACCGTATTGCCTGAAGTCGTCTTAGCGTCTGACGTTAGTGTAGTGTACCACTTCTAAAAATAAAAACGTCGCGAACGCGTTTGGTTATTTGTTCACTTCCTGATCCGCTAGTAAAGATAAGAAATGAAACTGCTTTTCTTGCAAGTGACACGAAAAGAAAGGATCGCTCTTGCCAAATTCTACAAGATATTTTGTTGGTAGCACCATTTGAAATGTAGTCACACCATGATTACGCATCCATTCGACGTAGAATGGGTTATCGTCGAAGAAAACCTTGATATTGTACTGTTTTATTTTAGCAAGCTTGTGTTCTCGCATGCGCTTAAAATGATTGATGCTCATATTCTTGGGATCATAGTCAAATCCCAGTAACAACGCTTCAAAATCACGACCCTCGACGAAACCTAAACTTTCCAGTTCACTTGTAACGTCAAGCCGGCGCCGCTCAGGTGTTCCGCTCAGGATATATACCTTCCCGCACCACGTACTGAGAAGTGCCTTGAAGAAAGCTGGATCAAACGTCAAACAGTCGTGGTAGTCCACGGCGACTGACACTTTTTCGAATGAAGGCGTCTTATTGCGCGAGATCGCGCGTTGTCGAAGAGCCGAAGAAGACACGCCAGGATATCGTTTAATGACTGACACCTCGATTCCGTTTTCCTCGCAAAACTGAAGTGCGAGTTTATGCTCTTCGCAGTTGCCGAATTCCTCGCCGACACAGAAAACATTGACGTTGAGCTGCACGAGATTGGCGCGCTGGTCCAAAGAATGATATACGTGCACTTCATCGACAGATTCGAGCGCCATGAGCAACTTGGCGCGCTCAGTTTCGGTCATCACGGGTGGTCCTTTCGTTTCTTCGACGAGAAGATCTCCACAAACACCAGCGATGAGGTAATCACCCGAAAGTTTCGCTCTCTGAAGCAGGTTCAAATGACCCGTGTGTAGCAAATCCCATACTCCTGGCGTGTACACGATGCTCTTCTTACCCATCCTTGGTCGGTGGATGGGCTCGCGCGTGCGACTCTACGGTACGACAAGTTTTACCGCGGAACTGCCACCATCTCAAAAATGTAATCATTACAATTACATAAAGGGTGCAGCAATCCAGTACCAGGAAATTCCTGATACGTACCAGCGTACCAGCCCGAATGTCCGGTCGTCTAAATCGTATGGGTAAACAGTATCCATCGTCTGATACAAGTTGGTACGAGCTGGTACGAGCTTATACGGAGGTGACGAGTCGACGAGAACCGCGCGAGAACCGACGCTCTTCGCGCACTAAGTCTATCTATTGATTCAATCTTCTATGTTTACTACGTTTCTCTTTCTCTTGACGCTCTAACGCCTTGCGAGCCGCCTTTTGTGCAAAAGTTTCCT
>Ga0222719_10005604_pt1 | contig 10795 bp, 5 predicted proteins | sample C33_34DmetaG_FD_165039 | JGI IMG/M metagenome (GOLD analysis project Ga0222719, IMG submission 165039) | Estuarine water microbial communities from San Francisco Bay, California, United States - C33_34D | ecosystem: Environmental > Aquatic > Marine > Unclassified | place: USA: California...
CAACATGTTTTGAAATTTGCTTAATCTTGTACCGCCTAAGTTAAAGCACATATTAACCAAGACTCTTTGAATAGCATCTGGTAATAAATAAAAAGATTCTTCTTCACCAAACACATGTATCGCCTCTGCTAAATGTTTATTGAAATCGTCTTCAAAATATATGTCAGATACTTCTTGAGTTATTGGAGTACCAACTTCCCAACCATGTTCGGGGTCTTGTGGCTGTATTAAATGCCCTACTCCTAAGGTTTTGTAACCCAAAGAATCGACATAGACTTCGAGTAGTTCGCCCTCGTGTCTTTTTATTTCTTGTTTGCATAGTTCTATATTCATTATATTAATTCTTCCATTTGTTTTTCTAGTTCTGTTTTACCTGAGTAAGATTCGCCAGTATAAGGATTAACTCTATCGGCTGGGTCTTCTTCTGTGTAAGGTACTTCTTCTTTACCCTCAACCAATCCACCAGTAACTTTTGGTAACCTTTCATTTAAAGTTGACATTATTGGTCCTGAAACATTTAAAACTTCATTGAATATTTTCATGTCCTCATCAGTTACATTTTCTAAATCTAGAATAGGTAATTCTTTCATGGTATTTTCTAAAACGTAAATATCATTTAGTAAAGTTGTAGTTTTTTTACCTTCTCTTCGTAGCTTTCTAGTAATAAAGTTTCTATAGTTTGAACTTAAATCAATAGGTTGAAAATTATTTTTTAAAGTTTTAATTGTGTTCTTTTCATCTTTGCTTAAATTTGTTAAATTAGTATTAATAGCTTCATTAATAATATTTTTATTTAAATCAAAATAATCTGCACTTTCTAAAACTTTTACAGCTTTAACATACTCTTTGTAATAACTGGTATTTACTCTTCTATATTCTTCGATAATATCTTCAAAAGTTACACTGTTATCATATTCTGCTTTTCTTAACAAACTTGTAAAATCATTTGATAGATTTCTATAAGAACTATTTAAATTTCTTAATTTAAAACCAACTGACCTTTCTAAAGATTCATTATCAATTTTATTAAACCTTAAACCTGTAGCATTTGTTAGTAATTCAAGTCTTGAATCAATAGGTTTACCATATCTATTAACAGGATTTTCTTCAGTTAGTTCTCTGTAGATAGCATTACCTAATTTATCAGGTTGATAAAGTTGTCTTACACTTTGAGGCACTACTACTTCTGCAACATGTTTAAAACGTTCTAGTAAATAATTCATAGCATCATCTTCTTTTAAGCCTCTTATTTTTTCAGGTCTAAAGGTAGCATCAATTATTCTTTCAGTTAAAAGAGCTTCATCAACAAAAGGTCGGAAAAAAGACCCCATACTTTCAGCTACTGCATCAGTTATTCTTTTCATTGGTACATCTGCAGGAGTGTTAGGGTCTGTTAGCTCTCTTAATATACCTCTAGCAAAGTTATTAACTGGTGCATCAGGGTCAGTAAATTGAGTATCTAAATAATACAATTCATTATCTGGAGTTCTAAAATATACTATTTCACTATTCTTAGCATAGTCAGGTATAACTAAATCTTTATATCTTTTATCATCTTCTGAAGTTACTCCAAACATCAATTTAGAAGCTTGATGTAACGCTGTTGTTCCCATTGTTCCATATAAAACTTTACCAGCAAATCTATCAATACCTCTTCGTATAAGTTCTTCATTTCCTGACATTATTTCTTTCTTTGCTCTTTTATAGGTCTCATAGGTATTTCTAAATCTTTCAGCATGGAATGAAAAGAAGTTACCTACTGGTAAGTTTCTTAATTGTCTAGCTGCTACTGGCACTAACTCATAAGTTGGTAAAGTATTTCTAACAATAGTGGCTGCTTCTTGTCTTAATTCTTGAAGACCTCTTTGCTGGTTTCTAGGTTTAAGTTTTTCAGCTCTTTGTAGAACTTGAAGTTCTTTGTTAAAAGTAGCAATCCTAAATAAGTCATCTTCCGCAATATAAATATCGGTAACTAAATTAAATTTTTTCTTAGCCTCATCAGCTATAAGCTCTCCCTTTTGCTTACCCGACTGATACACAGTCTTTAAAATGCCATCTTTTTCTAAAAGTCTAGAATTTGCTATAGGGTCGGAGTTTGTAAATTTTAATTTAGAATTAACATTTATTAATCTTTTAAAATCTCCAACCTGTACACTTTGGTTGACAACACCTAATTCTAAAAAGTCTTCATATATTTTTTGTAACTCTCTATCACCACCTTTTTTTATTCTATCATTTAACACTTTAAAAGCATCACCAGTTTCTTTGGCAAAAGGATTCAAACCATTACTCAACATGATGGTAGCTTGACCATAAGTATTTCTTAAATGAGTATATAAATTACCTACAGTAGCAGCTGCTTGACCCAAACCTTTACTAAGTAAAAAACTTTTTAATACACCTACTCCCAAACCAGTTTTAGATTGTCTATCCATACTAATAAACATTTCAGCTAATTCAGGTGTTGTTTTTTTACCATTTAAACTACCAAACTTTGTTCCTTCAATGGTTGCTCTTTGTAAATATTCTTTAGCAGGAGGTAATTTTGCACCTTGTCTTTCAGTAAAAAAATAAACTCCTTTACCGGCTTGGTACAAATCTTCATACAGTTTAGCATCATGGATATCTTTAGACATTTGTTCAACTGTTCTAAAAATTCTAGTGCTTATATTTTTTTCTTCGCCTAATAAAGCTTTAATCTCAGGAGCAAATTGTTTTTTATTTTGATAAACTATATTTGCATTTCTTTTCCCTTTCAAAGCATCATCTAAAAACTGTTGATATGTTTTACCATCGCTAGTGTTTAATAAGTTTTTAACTTGTACTACAGCTCTGTCCCTTACTTCTTTATCAGTTAAACTTTTAAAACCTTGAGTACCTTTGGTTTGTTTAAAAATATATTCGACAGCATCATCAAATACTTGTTGAGTTGGGGTATAATCTTTATCTTGAAATTTTCTATATGAAGTTCTTAAATAAGAACCCATGTTTTTTTGTATCTCGTCTTTTAATTCTTGAGATATCCCTTTAGTTTGGAGCATTTGACTGCTTAAATCATCAATCGTTGTTCTAATTTCTGTAAGTTGAAGTTTAATATTATCTGGTAGATTTTGATAATATTTTGTTTTTTTAATATTTTTTTGACCAGATAAAATATTAGTTACAAATTCATCAATGTTCTGGTCTTTAAATATTTTATTCTTTGCTAGTTTGTCTAATTGGCTTTGTAAATTAGTCGCTAAGTTTTCTGCTCTAGCTGCCCAAGCTATCTTAGCCTTTTCTGAGGATTTAATAATGTTAAACATGTCCTCAGTATAATATCCTTCTGAAGTAAGTTTTTTTCCTATTTGTTGTATCCCTCTTATAATAGGATTATTAGATAACATTAAACTTTTTTGTATAGCTTCATCTTTTTCAGCCTTAATTAAACTAGGGTCTGTTTTTCTAGCATTGGGAGATTGTGCTGCTTTATTAACTGTCTTTTTAAATTCTTGTTTGGCAGCTGGTCCTTTTTTATTTACTTCTTTAAGTGCTTTTACTACACCTTCTCGTGTTGCTTTATATCCTGCCTGACCTAAAGCAAAAGATGTTCCTAGCCCACCAACCAATAAAAGATTTTCAGCCAACATACCTAATCTATTTTCAGCTTCTGATAATTCTGCAGGGTCTTCTAAATCAATATAATCAAATATCTCTTTAGCTAAATCGCTTCTATCACCTAAGTATTCTCCTAAGTAATAAGCAAATCTACCCTCTTGAGGGTCTAGTGATGTTTGTGCGGCATACTCTGCCTTGGTTAAAGTAGAAGCAGCTCCTACCATTTTCAATCGTGCTGCATCGGATATTCTATCTTTTTTAGGTCTACCACGTCCTTTTTTAACTGCTTGTTTTTTTAAGAAAACTTCTGCAGTATCTAAGAAAAGTTTTTTACCTCCCCAATAATTTGCAACAAAAGTACCTACACCTGAAGTTAACTGCCCAGCACCTGTCTCTGGCTCTTTTATTTTGTAGTATAAAACACCATCTTCATCTCTATCAATTTCCATATTATTATAATCGGTAGCATAAGAGGCTAAGCTAGATGTAATATCTCTCTTTGCTTCTTTAGCTCCTTTAGGAAGTTTATCAACAAAGGGCAATGCTTCTACAGCAAATTCACCAAGTTCTAAAGTTCCGCCTACGAAAGCTTGAGCAGTTTTACCAACTACTCTTTCGACTTCTTCAGGAATTAAAGCGATACCGGCTCTAGGAGCAGTTTCTTTTTTAGCTAAGAGTTGAGCATATCTTGCTCTATCTTCAGGACTTAGGTCTTCTAGATAAAGACCTTCAGCTCCATAAGGCAATGGAGTTTTTTTAGGTATTCGGATATCAGAATCTTTTAAACTATATCCTTTATAAATATCTGGTAAGTTTTCTTCACCATAAATTTTTACAAAGTCTCGTATGTTTTTTTGATGTTCAACATAACTAGATTCGTTAATACTTTTATCTAATCTTTTTAAAGCTTCATCAACAGGAACTGGCATAGAATTATTCCTTATCGTAGATAGTATCGTCTTTATACTCGGCAAACGGGTCTTGCTTAAAGTTATAATCAGCAGAATTAGTTAACATAGATGTTCCTGCGACTATACCACCAAACATTTCTCTTTGATATTCATTTGCAAAATATGAAAAAATTGGATTATCATAATCTGAACTTGTTAAAATGGATGAAAAATTATATCCTTCTCCTACTGCATAATCATTAATATTAAAACCACGTTTGCTTAAATAATCTATATCCATAAGACTAGGATTTTCCATTTTTCTTAGTACTCCATTATATGCTGGAGACTCAGCATCTCCTGCTTTTAAAGCTCCAACATCTTGTAAAACATCCGCAGCTTGATTTTGTCTAACTATATCAGCTATTGCTTTAATAGTTTCCATTGAAGGGTCTTCAAATTCTTTACCTACTTTATTAACTACAAAGTCATTTATCATCTCGCCTCTTTTTTCTGGTTTAATATCTGGGTCTAAAGACATAATTAAATCAGTATATTCTTCAGAGAGATACATCATTTTTTCTGATGATGATTCGTCAAAACCATAAATTTTAATTTTTTCTCTGTTATAAAGTCTTGTCCAGCTGTCGGAAGTTAAACCTTCTCTTGGGTTTTCTTTAGTACCATGTACCGCAACAAACCTTCTGTTAAAGTCTTCGTCAGCAGCAGCTAGTTGTATAGCATCTCTATCTAAAGCATAAGTGTCTAACGTTGTATTTAAATTTTGTAACGTTAATTTATTTTCAGGGTGTTTGCTTTTAACATCTCTTAAGAAATTATCTCTTAAATCAGCATCCAATCCTAAAGCACTATAAGTTTGTATAGCACTTTCGGTATCAACTTCAAAATTTCTTTCTTCTTTAGCAAGAGCATTTATAGTATCATATACACCTTTGTAACCTTGTCTAGGATTAGAGAAAAGAACTTCCCTTCTTCCAGCTCTTGTTTGATATTCAGCTTGGGCATTCTTTGTAGCTTCTGCTAATTTACTTGCGTCTGTGCCAAATCCCGGAATAATTCCCAACATCTGATGAATAGCACTAACGTTCTCTGGTCTCATATATTCTTTTTTCTGAGCTTTATAATAATCATCATAAGGCTTGAAGTATGCTTCTTTAGTTCTGATAAAATCAATATCCTTACCTTCTTCATCTTTTAATACTGCAACTCCTTTCATCTTATCTTGATGTTCTTTATATAACACATTATCAATGTATTCTTTCTTAGCTCGTTCTTTAGCCTTTTCAAACTCTAAGCCATACTCATCACCTTCAGTGTAATACTTACCACTTCCTGAAGAAATATTTTCTTTAAACCAATCTTCAGCGACAGAATCATAATAACCATACTGCTTGTTATTGGCTACATTTATGGCATCATTTGTTTTTATAAGTTCTAAAGATTTGTCAAATTGTTTTGCTAATTTAGCATGTTCTAAAACTTTTTGGTCTTCTAACTCTTGTAAGTTTTTTTCAATCTTAGCTCTTTTGTTAGACTCCCACAAATCTAAACCAAACAATAAACCCATTACAGCTCTTCTATTTCTTTGTTGTTTTTTAACTCCGCCAAAGGCTCCTCTAGCTACATCGTACCAACTTTTATTAGGACTTAATAAACTTTTAAAATTATCGTCTGCCATTATTCTTCTCCTTTTACTAATAAACTTTCTCTAGGCTGAGATTCCTTTTCAACTCTTGCTAAAAGACTTGGTTGGATTTCAACTTCTTCTACCATTTCTCTTACTTCCGGTGGTACAACTTGTTCACTTACATTACCAACACTTTGTTTTCTTATATCTTCTAAAGATGTAACAGCTTGAGAAACTTTTTCAATTTGTTTGTCTCCTGACATTACGGGAGATTGTTCATCGTCTCCTGCTTCAATCTGATAAGGTATTTCTGCTTTTTCAGCTAAAGCCATAACCATATACATAGTTGGCTCCATTAATAACATCATTAAATCTGCATTCCATTTGCCTTCGATAAATCCACCATATAAAGTTATAGAAGCAATATCTATAACTCCTACACCCCTGTTAAGAGATATTAAAATATTTGCTGTAGTTTCTGGTTCAGTTAAAACATCAAAAACTTCATACATAGCCTGACGAGGTTCTGTAAACTCAGGTGGTCTTTCCCATGCGTAAGGCTGGTCTGGGGAATTAGTTAAACTTTGACCGGGAATTGGTCTACCTTTTTCTACTGCTCTTCCTAAAAAATCTACTGCTTTCTGTGATATTGCCATAATTAAATCCTTATACTTGTGGTAGTGGTAACATTTGTGGAGTTATGCCTTCATATAGTTGTTGTAAATACTGTGGAGTACTATTACCAAAACTAAAACTATTTGTTATATCAGCAAATGAAGGAACTCTTGTTGTATTGTTTGCTGCCATCCATTGTGAAGACATATCTTGAACATAAGCTGCTTGAGCTTGTACTACTGGTCTTCTTTGAGCAACCATAGGCGGACCCATAACTTCTTCTTCTGGGTATAAATAATCTTCAGCAGCTGCCATTAATTCCCTTCTACCATACTCTCCAGCTAAAGCACTAGGGTCATCAGGTATTAAATCTTCTTTAACAAATTGTACAGTTTCGACACCTACTTTTTTAGCTGCTTCACCAAACTGACCTGCTTCTAATAAATCTTTATAGGCTACATCTGTTAATTCACCTTGATAAGGTTTTTTAGCCAAGCTAGAAAATGTATCAGGTCTGTCCACTGTAATACTTAAATCTGGTTGTATAGTCTCAGAAATTAAAGGTTTTTTACCAGTATAAACATCAGTAACTTGTGTCACTGCATCTGTAACATTGTTAGTATAAATATTAGGAAACTCACCTGAAATATTTTTTACTGCTATATCTTCAGAAAAAATTTGCATAGCTTCTGTATTGCTTCCAGCATTTTGAATATTTGATAAAACCTTGTCTAAATTTTTACTTTCTGCTATTGTGCCTTCTAAAGCCTTAACTGATTCACCAAGAGTTTTTCTAGCAGCTTCAGTAGTAACTTCACCTGCAACTTGAGCTGTAGCTTCACCTGCAGCTTGAGCAGCAACTTCTCCAGCAACTTCTCCACCTACCGGAGGTGCAGTACTGAATAAAGCCTTAGCACCTTGGAACAGTTTTCCAGCTGCCCATCCCATAGCCATAGATAAACCTATGCCTCCTACTATTCTACCGAGTTTTGTAGAGAATAATTTCTTTACACCTTTTTTAATTTTCTTACCTAATTTTCTTAAGAATCCCATTTTATAATCCTCTTTTATATGAAACATTTACTGAATTTAATAGACTTACTAAGTAATCATCGTATTTTTCACCTGACTTACCTTCATTAGCTAAAGCTGTAGCAATGATTTGAGCTTTCCTATCTTCAGAACCTTCAAAAGCTCTAAAATCAAAATCAGCTTGGTCTCTTAGTTCTTGCCATAAGAATGACATAGCCTGTGAAGACATATTAAATGCATTCATTGCGTTCTGCATATTAATTTGATTTTGTGCAGCTGTATTTGCTAGATTGCTTTGTCTTCGCCACTGCACATTAGAAGCTTCAACTGCTGCTGCATTATTAGCATTCCATTGGTCTCTAGCAAAGTCTTGTTGTGAATTAAATTGGTCAACCTGTGTGCTTAACTGAGCATTAAACTTATCAACGTCTGCTTGTCGTTGAGCATCTCTAGCATTGGCTGCATTGTTTTGCGTTGCATTAAACTGAGACATAGCATTGTTTTGTGATGCATTATACTGACTCATTTGTGCTTCTAAACCTGCCATAAATTGATTGGTTTGTTGTTCATTGGCAGCACCAAATTGTCGAGCTGCATTAGTAGCTGCTTCGGCACTTAGTATTCTTTGCTGCTCTTGTTGACTTTTCATCATGTTAGCTTGTTGTTGGTTGCTAAGATTGCTCATATCCATTTGTAAAAAAGCTTGAGCATGTTGCATTGCAACTTTTGTTCTTTGGTCAACAGCTGCCATATCAAGTGAGGCTAAGGCTGTAGCATCTTGCATAAAAGCTTGTTGTTCAGCATTCATATTTTGGATTGCTACAGTTTGCATAAACTTACTATTAGCTAATACTCTCTGCTGGTCAGCATTAAAGTTTGCCATATCCATATTAGCAACAGTAGAAGCATTTTGCATAGCTCTTTGTTGGTCAACATTAAGTTGTGCTACTCCCATTTGCTGTGCTAATTCAGCATTACGGATGTTTAATTGCATCCTTTTATTTAAGTTAGCCAATTCAGTTTGTTGAGCTGCACTTAAACTTTCTGAATCAGCTTGATTTTGTGCTGAAAGATTTGCTAGTCTTATCTGTTGTTCATTAGAAAGATTAGCTCTTTCCATATCTTGTTTAAATCCAGCATTCTTAGCTAAGAAATCTGCTGCAATTTGCATTTCAGCTAATCGTTCTTGGTTTTGAGCAGACTGATTGGCTCCTTCAACTTGTGCTTCTATTTGCAACTCTGCTAAATTAATTTGTTGCTCATTGCCTAAGTTCTGAGCATTTACTGCTTGTTGATTTTGAGTATTCATTACAGCAGCTTGTTGTTGATTCTGCAAGTTTTGCATTCTCACTTGTTGCTGTTGCTGAGCTGTAGCCATAACAGCATCTTGTCTAAATTGACTTTGCATTACTCCTACTTGCTGAGCAAACTGAGCTGTCTGTGAAGCTGCTGTTTGTCTATTAGCTAAGTTTTGCATCTTAAGCTGTTGAGCCTGTGAAGCCTCCTGTAGGTTGGCTTGTTGTTGATTGGTTAAGTTCTGTGTAGCTCTTTGCTGTAAAGCTTGAGCATTAGACTGTGCAATAGGTAAAGCACTTTGTATAATAGCATTAAACAAACTATCTCTACCAACTGTTGAGGCTGTCATGCCTCTTTGAGCCAATATAGCATTAACAGAATCAACTGCAGGTTTAGCCCATATAGGAACTTCACCATCTTCCATACCACCTAATAAGCTTTCAATTTGGGAGGAAACTAAAGCTTCTTGTGGTAAGGCAGCAACAGCTGCTTGAACTTCTATTGGTTCATTGTCTATTTGTGCTTCAACAGTTGCTGGGTCTTCAACAATAGCTGCTGATATTTCTGGTGGTAAGTCGGCAGTCTCAGCAATCATTTCTGCTGCAGCACCTTTAGCAGCTGTACCTTTAACAGCTCTTTGTTTAGCTGCTTCGTAACCTACTTGACCTAAAATTTGAGCTTCTTCACCAGTAGCTGCTCTACCAGTAATAGCTTCACGTTCTTGTTTTTCAGCATCTGGAGTTGCAGATACTTGAACATCAATACCTGTTACTTCTGGGACAAAACCCTTAGCAGATATAACACCATTTACATCTTCAGCTTTTGCAGCATTGGCAATATTTGTTGTTATTCTTGCAGCTTCTGCTGGTCCTGATAATTGTCTTATTTCATTAACTTTAGCAGTTGATTCAGGTGATAATTGTCCAAGAGCAGCTTGAACATCTGCTGTTTGTTCACTGACAAAAGCATCGTATCCTGCAGCATCAAAATCTGTAGGTAAGACACCTTCTGCAACTTGTGTTACAGTATCTACTTTTTCTTCTGGTGCAACCTTAGGTGCAGTAGTTGCTACAACTCTTTCGTCTGCTTTAGGTTCTCGCATAGGAGTTACTGCTTGTTCTCTAATTCGAACCCTTTCGCCTGTATCAGGGTCTATTTCAAAACCTGCTTCAACAGCTCCGGGTATAACTGCGGCTCCTTGAGGTCCTTGTCCAGCTGCAATAGCTTCTGCTTGTTCAGCTGACCTTTGTATTCTTTCTCTTCTTAATTGTTCATCACTAGGAGGTGTCGGAGTTTGGTCTCCTCCGGGTCCATCACCGGGTCCATCACCGGGTCCATTACCGCCTCTATTACCGGGTCCATCACCTCTACCACTTCCATCATTAGGTCCGTCACCACGACCATTTTCATCACCTATATTTCTATTATCATCATCGTAGTCTCTTTGGTCTCCTCTATCATAGTCTCTATCTCTAGCATCCACATCAGGTCTTCCACTCTTGCTTCCGGGAGGTACATCACCATAACTGGCACCACCTAACTGATAACCTTTCCTTATGTTATCAGCTACATCTTTTAATTTTTTACTAATTTTTCTTTTTCTTGCCATTTTTCCTTCTCTTTAAATTTTTCAATACCTTACCTTCGGGTACTCCTAGTGCTATGAAGACTGCTATGCCTTTACCTTTGTGCATTTTTATTGTACATCATCTCAAAG
>Ga0222719_10005621_pt1 | contig 10779 bp, 15 predicted proteins | sample C33_34DmetaG_FD_165039 | JGI IMG/M metagenome (GOLD analysis project Ga0222719, IMG submission 165039) | Estuarine water microbial communities from San Francisco Bay, California, United States - C33_34D | ecosystem: Environmental > Aquatic > Marine > Unclassified | place: USA: California...
AACGGCTTCCTTGACAAGTGGTTCTATATCAAGTGCTGTAAATGGTAACTTTTCAGGAACAGTCACAGGTGGTACAATAACAGATGGAACGGCTTCTTTGTCAAGTGGTTCTATATCAAGTGCTGTTAATGGTAACTTTTCAGGAACAGTCACAGCAAATGCTTTTTCTGGTGACGGTGATTCCTTAACAGGATTAAATATTTCTACAGATAGTACACCTCAATTAGGTGGAAGTTTAGATGTCAATGGTAATTCAATAGTATCAGCGTCTAATGGAGATATATCAATTACACCTAATGGTACAGGTTCAGTAATCATAGATGGCCTATCACATCCACAAGCGGATGGTACTACAGGACAATTCTTAAAAACAGACGGTGCTGGTCAATTAGCATTTGCTACTATTGATACAGATTTGTTAAATGATACATCACCTCAGTTAGGTGGTAATTTAGACTTAAATAGTTCGGATATAACGGGCACAGGTAATATTAATATAACAGGTGATTTAGATGTATCTAACGATATTCAAACTGATTCATTAGGAGTAGGAACTGCACCATCAGGAACAAGTGGTGAAATAAGAGCTACAAATGATGTAACTGCTTTTTATTCTTCTGATGTTGCACTTAAAGAAAATATTAAAAATATACCTGATCCTATAGAAGCACTTAAAAAATTAAATGGAGTTTTATTTGACTGGAAAAAATCTTATATTGATGAGAGAGGTGGAGAAGACGGATACTTTGTTAGAAAAAAAGATGTTGGAGTTATCGCTCAAGAGGTAGAAAAAGTTTTACCAGAGGCTGTTGCACAAAGGCCAAATGGTGTTAAAGCTGTAAAATATGATAGATTAACTTGTCTATTAATTGAAGCAGTAAAGAAATTAAATGATAAAGTAGAAAGTTTGAGTAAATAGTTATTATAAATAGTAATAACATGAGAAAATTAAATAAGGAGAATAGGTAATGGCTGTCCCTAGTAACCCAAAATTATCAGATATACAAACAGAGTTTGGTGGATCAGATCCAATTCAACTTACAGAATATTATTCTGGAGGACCTTTAGTTCCTGCAGGTACACCTGCTCCTAATGGACCAATTGCAAGTTCAGGTGCAATCACTATGGGATCTTTTAGAGGATCAGAGCTTATAACCTTTATGTCTGCTACTGGCGGGTCAATTTCAACATCAGGAGATTTCAGAATTCATACATTTACCGGACCTGGTACTTTTACGGTTTCATCTGCATCTAACTCAGCACCATTAAATGAAGTTTCTTATACTATCGTTGGTGGCGGAGGCGGAAGTGGAAGTGCCCTAAACCCTGGCAACTGGGAAAATGGTGGCGGCGGTGGTGCCGGAGGTTATAGAGAGAAGCGAGCAGGCAATGATAGTTTTTCAGTTTCACCTAGAGATGGCGCAACGCCAGTTACAGTTTCAGCTACAAGTTATCCAATAAGTATTGGTGGAGGTGGATCTGGAGCTTCTGCCCCTCCTGGTAGAGGAGGTAATGGTGGAAATAGCACAGGATTATCACAAACAGGTCACGGTGGTGGTGGAGGCGGAGGAGCCTTCGGACAACACACAGGAGCATCTGGTGGATCAGGCGGAGGCGGTGGCGGAAACGGTCACAATGGTGGTAGTGGAAACTCTCCTTCTCAAAGTCCCCCTCAAGGTACTAATGGTGGAAGAGGTCAATCTGGCGGAGGCGGCGGTAGCCAAGCTGGAGGCGGTGGTGGAGCCGTAAATGCTGGTGGCCAAGGATCTGGTGGAGGAGGAGCAACAAATTCAATTACTGCAAGTAGCGTCACAAGAGCTGGAGGAGGTGCTGGAGCACCTAGTGGAAGCGGAGGTTCCGGCGGTGGAGGTGGAGTAAATACAAGTGGAACTGCTAATACTGGTGGTGGAGCTGGCGGTAGAGCGGTTGGCGGCGGTACAACTGGCGGTTCTGGTATAGTAGTAATAAGGTACAAATATCAATAATATGGCACATTTCGCAAAAATAAATGATGACAATGAAGTTATTAATGTTTTAACCGTTAATGATGATGATGTTAGAAACGATTCAAATGTAGAAACTGAATCTGTAGGACAAGCTTATTTAGAAACACACAATAACTGGCCCGCAAATAAATGGATTCAATGTTCTTATAATACAATGAAGAATACTCATAAAACAGGTGGAACACCTTTTAGAGGTAATTTTCCATCTATTGGATTTACTTGGGATTCTACAAACAATATATTTTGGGAACCAAAACCTTTTCCTTCGTGGGTAAAACATATTGCTACGGCTTCTTGGAAATCTCCTATTGGAGATGCTCCAACGTTATCAACGGAAGAAGAAAATGCAGGTAAATATTATCTTTGGAACGAAACAAATCAAACTTGGGATTTAACAACTCCTGAATAATTGATAATTTAAATTATATATATATTATATTATTATGCACAAAAAAGTATTAACAGAACAATCTTTATATTACGGCGATGTCAAAATGCCGGCTGGTTGGGAAATAAATCCAGACCAACTTACAAGTGACATATTTGAATCTAAATACACTAGAGATCAACTTAAATTTTCAAAAAACCGAGACAGATTAAATCAATTCATAGTAGAACACATACGTTTGAAATATGATTTATGTCTTTGTCAAAAAGAAACTTGGGGAAACATATATAAACCTAAAGAATTTACAAACCCTTTATTAGAAGCAGATTTAATGAATTTAAATGAATCACCTGATTTTACACTTTTATATGGAATAAGTGTTAAAGATTGTAAGGTGCATATTAATTATGATGATAACCGAATAAAAGATAAAACTTGGTCAATATCATTAAACAATAATCAATTTGTAATGTTCCCTTCAACAAACACATATCGTATCGAAAATAATCAAACAGATTCTTTAAATTTTGTAAACATAATAACTTATATTTTAACATAATTTATGAGAGTTTTGGCATTTAACACTACCCACGATAGCTCCGTCTGTTGTGTAGATAATGGAAAAATAGAATTTTTTTGTAAAGAAGAAAGACTAACTAGAATTAAAAGAGATAATAATCCTTTTAAATCATTACAATTATTTGAATCACAAAACACCAAAAAAATAGATCATATTCTTTTCTGTACTCCTTCTAATAGGGAAGGTGATGTTCAATACATTTATAGTGAATATATTAGAAAACTATTTAACATGGAGATGGAAAACTTTTCTTCTTTAACACACCACCTGTGTCATGCTTCATCCGCTTTTTATAATAGTGGTTTTGATGAAGCTTTATCTTTTGTAATAGATAGAAATGGATCAATTATTTTTAAAGGAAATGTTGACCAATGTAGAGAAGCTGAAAGTGTTTTTATTTGCAATTATCCAGATACAATCAAACCTATATATAAATCTTTTTGGACAAACAATTTAATAGGAGTTGATAAAAATAATTTAAAAAAGCATTTAGAAAATATATATGTAGATGTAGATATTAATATTGACAATGAGTATTCTATAACAAAAGTTTATGAAGCGGCAACTACTTTAATAGGTCAAAATATTTTAGAGAACGGTAAAACTATGGGTTTATCATCCTATGGTTTAAATAAAAAATATGAGCCTTTATTTTTTAATGGCAACCCTATTACAAATTACTTTAATCATTCTTATTCAGATAACGAAAATATCGTAACTTTTAATGGGTTAGAAGAACATATTACAAAAGACATAACAAAAGAAAACTATCAATTTTATGCAGACAAAGCAAAACACGTACAAATAGAAACACAAAAAGAATCATTAAAACTTATAAAAAAATATGTAGAAAAAACAAAAATAAGAAATGTATGTGTATCTGGAGGGTATGGATTAAATGTAGTTGCTAATAATTTTTATAAAAAAAATTTACCAGATGTTAATTTTTATTTTGAACCACTATCTGATGATACTGGTATTTCGATTGGAGCTGCATATTTAAAATATAGAAATGTAACCAAAGATAATAAAATTAATAAACCTAAAGATAACTTTTATCATTACTACAAAGACAGTAAAATGGATAAAGGATCAAAAGCGTCAATAAAAGATGTTTGTAATTTATTAAATCAACAAAAGAGTGTAGCAATCTTTGAAGGGTCCGCAGAAGCAGGACCTAGAGCATTAGGACACAGATCAATATTATTTGATGCAAGAAATAAAGATTGTAAGAATTTAGTTAATAGAATTAAAAATAGAGAATGGTACAGGCCTTTTGCAGGAGTAATACTCAAAGAACATTTTAAAAAATATTTTGATACTTTAGGACTTGATGAATCTAAAGATATGACTATTAATTTTGAATGTGATAAGGAAACTTTAAAATTAGTTCCAGGAATAGTTCATATAGATGGAACCTGTAGGATTCAAACTGTTGAAAGTGGTTTTTTATATGACCTACTTGTTGAATTTAATAAATTAACAAAATGCCCCATGTTATTAAACACAAGTCTTAATTTGGCAGGAGAACCTTTGGTCAATACAAAAGAGGAAGCCTGTGTATTATTGAACAAAAGTAAATTAGACGCTATATATTTTGTGGACGACAAAAAAATTTTATATAAAAAATGAATTTAATTAACTCTTATTGGTATTTTAAAAGTGCTTTGACTCATAAATTTTGTGATGAAGTAATAAAACATGCTTTACAACAAAAAGAAACTTTAGGCATAACCGGCGGATATGAAGATAAAAAATTAGATAAAAAACAATTAAAAAAATTAAAACAATTAAGACATTCCGATATAGTATGGTTGAATGATAACTGGATATATAAAGAAATTCAACCGTATGTACATATGGCAAATGCTATGGCTGGATGGAATTTTCAGTGGGACACATCAGAATCTATACAGTTCACAAAATACAAACACAATCAATTTTATGACTGGCATTGTGATAGTTGGGACAAACCATATGAAAAAGAGGGACCTGAAAAAGGTAAAATTAGAAAATTATCTATGACTTGTCAGTTAACAGATGGTTCTGAATATGAGGGCGGTGAATTAGAATTTGATTTTAGAAATAAAACCCCTAAAGAAAATACTATAAAACAATGTAAAGAGATATTACCTAAAGGTTCAATTATTATATTTCCTTCTTTTGTTTGGCATAGAGTAAAACCGGTAACTTCGGGTACTAGATATTCATTAGTGCTTTGGAATTTAGGATTGCCATGGAAATAAAAAATTAAAACTGTTATATATATTATAACACAATGAATGAAAGTGAAATGTTATGAAAATATTAATAGTCGGTGGAGGTAGTGCAGGTTGGATGACTGCAGCTACTTTAGAATCTCAATTTCCTCAACATAAAATATCGTTAATAGAATCAAAAAATATTAAAACTGTCGGTGTAGGAGAGAGCACTTTAGGTCATATAAAAAATTGGACTAGATTATTAAATATCAATGATGATACTTTTTTAAAAGCAGTTGATGGTTCTTACAAACTATCTATAAAATTTACAGATTTTTATAAAAAAGGTCAAGCTTTCCATTATCCTTTTGGAGAACCAGAAATACAAAATAATAGCGCTTCTTTTAATGATTGGTGGTTTAAAAAATTTGTTTATCCTAAAACACCTAATTCTGATTATGCTGATTGTATCTATCCGACTCAAATGTCATATGTAAATAAAAATAAATTTAATCCTGATTTACCGTACGCATATCATTTTGATGCTAATAAATTTGGTATTTGGTTACGAGATAAGTATTGTAAAAATGTAAAACATATTATTGAAGATGTTAAAACTATTGAACGAGATGAAAATGGTATAGTTTCTTTAAATAAAAAACACAAAGCAGATTTATACATAGATTGTACTGGTTTTAAATCATTACTTTTAGGTGAAACTCTAAAAGAACCATTTGAATCTTATTCTGATATGTTGCCAAATGATTCTGCTTGGGCTACAAGAATACAATACAAAGATAAAAAGAAAGAATTAGTTCCTTATACTAACTGCACAGCCATAGAAAATGGTTGGGTTTGGAATATACCATTATGGTCCAGAATTGGTACTGGTTATGTGTATTCAAGTAAATTTGTAGATGATGAAACAGCATTAAAACAATTTAAAAAACATCTTAAAAGAAAAGATTTAGACTTTAAAAATATTAAAATGAGAGTAGGAATACACAATAGACTGTGGGTTAAAAATGTAGTAGGTATTGGATTATCTGCCGGATTTATAGAACCTTTAGAAAGTAATGGTTTATTTTCCGTACATGAATTTTTATTAAAACTTGTAAGAAATTTACAAAGAGAAAAAATATCTCAATGGGATAAAGATAATTTTAATTATTCTTGCAAAACATTATTTAGAACATTTGCTGAATTTGTTGCTCTACATTATGCATTATCACATAGAGATGATACTGAATATTGGAAAAATTGTATGAATAAAACTTGGTCAGAAGATTTAATTACTTTAAAACAGTCACATATATTTGGATTTCAAAAAGCTGCACAAGATAGAAATTTAAATTATCACCATAATTTAGATGGTGGTTTACATTGTATTGCAGCAGGTATGAATTGGTCGCCTACAGATAAATCTTCTCTAATCATACACAAGCAATGGAATGAAGGAGTTATGAAAGAAGTTGCAAATAACCTTGATTTTAGAACAAAAGAAATTATAAGAAAGGTTAAAAACGAATATAATCTATATGATTATCTAAAAGAAAAAATATATAAATGAAAACAACTGTATTAAATAATGTCATATCAGAAAAAGAATTATACTTTATGTATAATCAAATAATTAACAATCCAAGTTGGAGGTTAAATGGTGAGGCAACTTCTCAAAGAGGTTTTCTTACAGGACCAACCTTTCCAGTTAAGGTAAATGAAAACATAGAACACTATCCTTTCTTTGTTTGGGGACAAACAATAGTTTATAGAATTGCTAAATTGTTAGAGTCTAAACACATAGGTATACCTACTGATTTAGATAGGATGTGGTTCAATGCAACATACAGTGGTAAAAAAACTCAACATTGGTTACATGCAGATGATAAAGAAAATTTTACAACACGTTCAATTTTAATATTTATGACACCTGTATGGCAACCAGATTGGCGTGGTTCTTTTTATGTAGATGGTAAAGAGTTCAAATATAAACCTGGTAGTGCTGTAATATATGATTCAAAAGAATTTCATTGTGGTGAATCTTCCGAGTCTGAGAAATATAATTGGTTAAGAGTAGCGTGTAATATATTAGTAAGATAATGAGCAAGATAATTATACAAGATAATTTTTTAACGGAAAAACAATGTGATACTTTAATTAATTTTTATGATTCAAAACCACAACAACCTAGTTATAATACAACAATTCCATTAAATTTACACAAAAATAATCACAAATCTATAGTTAAAAAAATAAATAAAATGGGTACTTCTATTAATGGTTCGGTCATAGATTGGTTTCAAATTGTTAGGTGGCCATTTCCTAATGTGGGTATGGATTTACATTTTGATGACATTTCTAGTGATACTACTTTGAGTGCTATTATATATTTAAATGATAATTACTTAGGTGGTTATACTCATTTTTTGGATAAGACACACATAGCTTCGGTCAAAGGAAGAGCAATATTTTTTGATGGAAAAAAATATAAACACGGTGTTTCTATGATTGATGGTGGTGATAGATATACATTAGCAGTATGGTTGAAAAATGATAAAAGAAATTAATACAGGTATTCCCTCAAATACAAATAAGGGTATTATAAAACATTTATACTGTGCACAAAACTGGCATTTTGGATGGGATCAAAATTCAGATTTAAACATAGATAAAAAAGATTCTGGACTTATATTAAATATAATTAATAGTAATAATCCTGTGTTAAATACTTATGCTCAAATTATTTTTGATATAGTAGAAAAAAATACAGCTATACAATTTAAAAAAATAGAAAGAATATATTGGAATTGGTATCATCCTGGAAGTATTACTGAGTTCCATGAAGATTCTGCTGAAGATAATAAATTTTCTATTGTATATAATTTACACGATAATGATGGAGGAACAGAATTTATAATTGATGATGAAGTTAAATTTGTTGAATCAAAAGAATCTACTGCAATAAGTTTTCCTAGCAAAGTAAAACATAGAGGTATTTCTCCAAAAAATAATTTAAATAGGTTTGCTTTAAACATGGTGTTAGAGATATAAATGAAAAAATATAAGTTACCAAAAGATAGTTTTATAGGTGGATGGTTTATACCTGAAAAGGTATGTGATGAATTAGTGTCTTACTATAATAAAAACAATTCTCGTGTTGTGGTAGGAGAAGTAAAACAAAATATTATAAATAAATCAGTAAAAGATTCTTCTGACTTACAAATTTTATCTGATAATTTTGATCCAGAAGTTTTAGAATATAGAAAATATTTACAAATTGTTTTAGAAAAATATATAAAAGAATATCCAGAAGTAGATAACTATGCTCACTTTAATGTATCAGCTTTTAATATTCAAAAATACAAACCTTACGGAGGTTTTAAAATTTGGCATTTTGAAAGAAGTTCTACATATGTTGCAAATCGAATATTAGTTTTTATGACATATTTAAATAGTATCAAAGATGGCGGTACTCACTTCAAGTATCAAAAAAAGAAGATACCTGCAATTAAAGGTTTGACTTTAATTTGGCCTACAGATTTTACACATACTCATAAAGGTGTTATTACAAATAAAGAAAAAATAATTACAACAGGTTGGTTTTCATTAGATGAACTTTAAAAAAAATAAATATGTAGTTATTCGTAAAGCAATATCAAAAGATTTAGCAACTTTTGTCGCTAATTATTTTTCTATAAAAAAACAAGTATATGATACCCTCATTGAAAATAGATATATTTCTCCATTTGAAAAGATGTATGGATATTATTATGATGTACAAGTTCCGAATACTTATTCACATTATTCAGATATAGCCATGGAAACACTTATGTTAAAATGTCAATCGAAAATGGAAGAGGCCACAGGTCTTAAATTATATCCTGCATATTCTTATGCTAGATTATATAAAAAAGGAGATGAACTCAAAAGACATAAAGATAGATTTAGTTGTGAAATATCTACAACTATGAATTTAGGTGGTGATCCTTGGCCAATATATTTGGAACCATCTGGTAAAAAGGGGATGAAAGGTATTAGAGTAAATTTAAAACCAGGAGATATGTTGGTTTATAAAGGGTGTGATTTAGAACACTGGAGAGAAAAATTTAAAGGTGAGGAAAGCGTACAAGTATTTCTTCATTATAATAATCAAAAAACACCTGGGGCTAAAAATAACGTATTTGATGGACGTAAACATATTGGTCTTCCAGAATGGTTTAAAAATTAAAATGAAAGATTTTTTATATTATTTAATTGATCCTATACTAGCAACACCTAAACAAAAACAAAATGAGATTTGGGATGTAGAGGGTAGACTAAAAAATGGAAATCAGGTTTTTAAATTTGATATACGACCTTTAAGAGAGGTTGGTAATAAAGTTGAGAAAACAGGTTACTTTAAATCAAAATCTGATAAGATGGTTTTTGAAACAATTAATCAGTGGGTTATATTTGATACTGAAGAGTTAAATGAATATGTTAAATCAACAGATAAAAGAGATTTTAACATAGATGAATTACTAGATAATTTGTCTTGGAATTTAATACTTGATAAAGAGGAAAAACTATAATATCATTTAACAGTGATTTTTTCTAGTTTAATAAAAAAGTAAGTAAAATATAATATAAATATAAACAACAAGGAGTGAAAATGAGTGAAGAAAAGATTATAACAATTGATGGTAAAGAGTATAAAGAGTCTGAATTAACACCTAGATGTCGTAATATAATTTTCAGTAGAAATGAAATACAACAATCTAAAGTAAGACACGAAATGGAAATTGAAAAAATTGATGTTTTAACTAATTACTACAATATGGAAATTAAAAAAGAATTAGAAAACATTAAAAAATAATGGCTGCTGTTGCTAATTTAAGAATAGACCAAGGGACTACATTTAATTCAGATGTTACTGTTACGGATAATACTGGTGCTGTTTTTGATTTGACAGGTTATACCGCCGAAGCTAAAATGGCATTGGGTTATTCATCTACAAGAACAAGAGTTGCAATGACCACAACAATTGGTTCTCCGCTAACAGGAGTTATCACATTATCACTAACGGCAGATCAAACTAGTGCTTTAGATGCACCTGCTAGATATGTGTATGACATTGAAATCACAAGAACATCTGACAGTACAATTACACGTGTTATTGAAGGTATCATTACAGTTCACCCTCAAGTTTCTATATAAATTATCTATTTTTTGAGTATATTATTGTTATAAATATATTAAAAGAGAGAGAAATCAATGGTTAAAGCTGTTATAAACAATAGTGGTGGAACAACTGCTAAAATAAATACTTCTACGTCTTCTGGACCTCAACAAGTATCTGTTTCAGTTCCTAGTTCTACTAACTCAAACACACTGAGATCATTAAATGATGTAAACGCTAGCTCTCTTTCTGACGGTGCGCTAATCCAATATGATGCTAATACTGAAAAATTTATAACAAGAAACGAATTAGAAACAACCACAGGAACGTTAAGGTTCAACGGTGGTCAGTTTTAGGAGAATTAAATGGCAACAGTAATACAGATAAAACGATCCTCGGGAACTTCCAAACCGTCAGCACTCGCTCAAGGGGAACTAGCCTATTCA
>Ga0222719_10005623_pt1 | contig 10776 bp, 1 predicted proteins | sample C33_34DmetaG_FD_165039 | JGI IMG/M metagenome (GOLD analysis project Ga0222719, IMG submission 165039) | Estuarine water microbial communities from San Francisco Bay, California, United States - C33_34D | ecosystem: Environmental > Aquatic > Marine > Unclassified | place: USA: California...
CGCTGAATCAGACCCAACGATGGCTTCGCGCCAGTATGTTATGGACATTGCTGGCAGTGGCATCCAAGGGTTGCCAGAGGCCGCAGGACGTACAATGCAGGCTATGCAATATCGCCCAGAAATGTTCGGCGGTTATCAGGCACAGCAATATATGTCCCCATATATTCAGCAGGTTATTGCTCGTGAGCAAGAAGGCGCCATTCGTGACTACGAGCGCATGGGTGGACAGCGTGGCGCAGAGGCTGTAGCACAGGGTGCCTATGGCGGTTCTCGTCAGGCCGTGCAAGAAGGTCTTGCTCGTGAGGCTCTTGGAGAACGGCTTTCTGATATTCGTGCGACTGGGTTGCAAACCGCATTTGAACAGGCTCAAACACAGTTCGGACGAGACCGCGACGCTCAGATTCAAGCGGAACAACTTGGGCTTGCTGGCGCAGGCCAACTTTCTGAGCTTGGACAGGCCGCTCGTGCTGGTGATGTACAGGCCGCTACGTTGCTTGAGCAGATTGGTAAAGACATCTCTGCTCGCGAACAGGCCGCACTTGATATGGCGTATGAAGACTTTGTCCGTCAGCGTGACTTCCCGAAAGAACAGTTACAGTTCTATTCATCTATATTGCGTGGTGTCCCAATTCAGCCTTCGTCTGAGACATCTAAGTTCCAAGCATATAATCCTATTCAACAACTACTGGGTACAGGTATTGCTGGCCTAGGCGCATACAAAGCACTGACTGGATAACGGTATGAATATTATCGAAGTACAAGAAAACCTGAAAGACTTCTCGAAGCAACAACTGGTCGACGAGATGCAAAACCCTCGTGGTGTTGCGCCTCAGTTTCTTGTGCTTGGCGAATTGAATCGCCGCAAGCGTATGGAGGACAGCTACCAACAGCAGATGACCGCTAGCCAGAAGACTGTAGCTGAAGACGCAATCAATGCCGCTGGTGTGCCGCAGGGTGGTATCGCTGATATGGCTCGTATGATGGCGCCAAAAAGTTCAGTTGCACAAAATTCAGGCATGAGCTACGCACCCCCACAAACTGGTGAAGTTGTTCCTAGCGACGCTGTTATCGGAATGGCTATTGGCGGTATGCCGAGAGACCGTCGTGTTCAGATTGGCGGAACGGGCATTGGCTCACAGGGTGGTTTAACGGAAGCAGACATAGCCGCGACAGCCGCTAAGTTCGGGATCACAGTTGATGAGCTAAAGAGCCAGCTTGGTGCCAGAGGTTTTAATGTGCAGTTAGCTGACAGCGGTGACTCAGGTATTATTTCTGGTGCCATGGAAGACCTCGGAAGGCGCAACCCCCCACCCGCCACACTTCCAGGCACCTTGACCACAAACCCCTCACCAGCCACACTTCCATACACCTTGCCTTCAGATGGCTCACAGCCAAAGACTGAAGAACAAATGCAGTCAGAATTGGAAGCGTTCCGTCTCGGCGCTGGTGAGCCAATGCAGGCCAACGTGGGTATACCAACATTGATTGGGAGAGCCTTGTTTGGAATGTTACCAAAGTCCGCACAAGCTGGAATAAAATACGGACTGCCCAGCCTTGCCTCCATCCCACTCATCGGTGGTATGTTTAATGATAACGAGGCGGATCAAGGCCTGACCGAAGAAGAAATGAACATTCAACCGCCAGAAGAAAAGCCAGATGCTGAACAGAAAAAGACAGACGAGCCAACCGTCACGGCTGATGACGGCTACGGCTCTGTCGAAGACATGATCAAAGCCTACTATCAGAGCGCGGCTGGTGATAAAAACTTTGACAAGTGGATGTCTGTCGCGCAGGCTGGTCTTGCTATGATGCAATCTGAAGAACCGACTCTTGCTGGCGCCCTAGGGGAAGCTGGCACCGCTGGTCTCAAAGCATACAATGACGCACAGAAACGCTACCGTGAGGGACTCGGTGATGTCATTAACGCTCGCGTTGCGTTGCAAAAAGCTAGGGCATCATCTGGCCTGAACGTAGGAGACCGAATTAAATCGGCTCAAGATTATTATGATCTCGCGGCAAAACGTGCCACCGTTCTTACGAAAGAGAGAGGGTTAACGTTGAGCGACGATGAGTTGCGACAAGTTCTACTGAGCGACGATGAGTACATTAGATACATATCTCTGGGCAGGGCGCTTGAGGAACCCGTTTTTGGAACAGGTGGGAACAAATACGGTGGCGACGTAACACAGCAGTAGGAGGCCATCATGCCTATGCATTTTCAGCAGGGTGCTAGCGGTCAAATCTACGAATTTAACATCTCTGGCATCTACCCAACAGAACAAGAACAGCAACGTATAAACTCAATCCTAACGGATAAGTTTAACGATGCTCCCGTATTGTTTAATGTCGAGGAGTCATCCGCTCCCAGCAGTAACGCAATTATGCGCGGACTATCAGTCGGCACAGATCAAATGCAGTTGGGCTTTGGCTCGGCCATAGAGGGCATTGGCAAGGTCACTGGGATTGAGGGTCTTGAAAAATACGGCCAAGAGGTAATCGAAACTAATAAGGCTGACCTTGCCGTTCAGCCAGCCCTAAAAACTTGGGAAGAAGTTGATGGTGTTGGCGACTTCTTTACCTATTTTGGTGAGCAACTTGGTTCTACTGCGCTCCAGATGGCTGGCACTGTCGGCGCATCTATTGGCGGCGGTGCAGTTGCTGGCCCTGCTGGGGCGATTGCTGGCGGTATGGCGTTTAATGTCCCATATTTTTATGGTCAAAATCGTGAAGCGCAGAAACAAGCAGTCGAGCAAGGCTACATAACAGAGTTGGATGAAGGCGCCGCAATTCTATCGGCGGTACCACAGGCCGCATTAGATTACGTTATGGACAGATTCTTGGTCGGGCTTGGGCCGGGAAAGAATTTACTTGGCGGTGGCGGGCTTCTAACTCGTGGGGTCAAAAACGTAGCCACTGGTGCTATAACTGAGGCTCCTACAGAAATAGGACAACAATTTCTTGAGAGGCTTCAGGCTGGCAAGCCATTGGCGGACGAAGAAGCGTTAAGAGAATACTACGAAGCTGGTGTTGCTGGCGGACTTATAGGTGGAACCGTGAGGGGTACGACTGGTATTATCGGTGGTGACCCAGAAGCCCGCAGAAAAAAAGCCGAGCTTGAACAAGACGGCTTAGAAGAAATGGTTGACGCATCTGAGAAGGTGACGACTGGTAAAAGGGTTCGGTCTGTTGAGGAAATATCTAACGCAGAAATAGACGACGACCCAGTAGCAGAACGGGATGCCTTAGACCTAAACCCACAAGAGCGCACTAGCGCACTGGCTCAGGTTAACAAAGAATTAGAAGAGGACTTCAAACCAGTCCCGCTGTCACAGTTACCAGAGGAAGAAGCGGCGGCGCTGATTAACTATAGGTCTAAGTGGTACAACCAGAGCGACGCCAAGACTCTAAACCAAGACGCCAGCCTGCAAGAGATAGCAGATGTTATTGGTGGTCGTGCGGCCAACCGTGAGGCTCGCGCACAAAAGCCAATGACGTTCAAGTCTGGCCGTCAAGCAAAGAACTACAAGCGTACATTCCGCTGGTCTCAATATGAACGCGCTGTTAACGCTGTCGCTAAACTATCTGGCAAGAACGTAACGCTAGAATCAATCCGTGATGCTGTTCGTATTAATGGCAAGAAAGCCCCAATAAGAATGGCTCGGGATATCCGCGATGAGATGATCGCTGATGGCATCATCACTGTTGATAATGGGCGTCACACCTTAACAGACCCAGAGAAAATAAAGCTAGACCCAACACGCGAACTAAAACAACGCAAGGTTGAATACGAGCGTAAGCTGGAAGCAATCCAAAAAGACATTGCTAAGTACGAAAAACAGATTGAGGAAAGCATTGCCAACGATGACGCTGTCATGGCTGATGCCGCGACCAAGAAGCGCGACACTGCTATAGCTCAGGTTAAGCGTATCAATGATGAAGTCTTATCTATTGACCAGCAGGCACGGGCATATGACCCAAGAACCAAAGAGGGAAAAGCTCGCAGGAAGGCACTGGATGATATGTCCAGAGCCAAGGCTGAGGCATTACAATTTACTCAGGGCTTCCAAGCTAAGATCGAAGAGGTTCGCAAGAACATCAAAGCCCGTTTGAAACAGATCGGTATCACCAAAGACCTTGATCTAAAGACAGACGCCATATTAGCTCCAGAAATGGATGCTCTTGTCGAGGGGTACCTAGACACCACGCCAGACGGGAAGCTCGTTATGGCGCTTTCTACGGGCATTTATGACCCGTCAAAAAGTGCAGATGAACTTACTGATGCAATTATGGGTGTGGTTAACCACGAGAGCATCCACGCCCTGCGTAAGCTGGGGCTGTTCAGCGAGCAAGAATGGAACTCGCTAACCAAGGCAGTTAAGTCCCGTAAGTATGTGAAGATGTCGAATGGTGAGCTACAGGAGCGTGGCTATACATATTACGACAGGGCAAAGCGCGATTACACTGGCATCCGTGGCTACGATGAAGACTCAATCGTAGAAGAAGCTGTAGCAGAAATGTTCCGCGACTACGCCGACGGCAAGATAAACGTAGGCGGCAATGTAAAAACATTACTTGATCGTATTAAAGATTTCTTTGCCGCAATCTTCAGAGCTAATGCAGACGCTGGCTTTGATACACCAGAGTCTATCTTTGCAAACATTGAGAGCGGCACCATTGGTATGCGTGATCGCAAACCTCTGGCGGATGTCCGTGGCTCGACAGAGACATCACTGCAAGATGTTGTTGACACAATCAACAGAACTGATCGCAAGTATTCTCAGAAGCAAATTAAACCAGCCAAGACAGCAGATCAGAGCGAACTGATGAAGTTCGTTTCACAGCTTCGCAACTCCGATCTGGTAAGGTTAATATCTGCCCCAGAGAATGCAGAGTCTCGCGTTAAAATGCGTCAGGTTATATCTTCTATTGCCGAACAAAACGGTGACCCAGAGATTGCTCGATTGGCGTTTGCAGTTCTTGATGAGATGCCATTGAATACTGTCGAACAACAGGACGCCTTTATAGCCTCTGTCCTTACCACACTAAGACAGCTATCAGGACAGAAAGCTACGATTAATAAGCGCAAGCCGTTTATGAAAAACCCTCTTGTTGTTGATGGCGAAAAGATGCCAGACAGCAGGATAAGCGAGCGTGAGGCATCAATACTTCCAGAGTCACAGGTTGTATACAAAACTGTTGATGAGGCAATTCTGCCAGAAGATGTCGCATCATTGCGCGATGAAATCTACGAACAAACACAGCGTAGCCTAGAACCGTTTGGTCGGGTAATGACTGTATACAGATTCGGTAGTGTGACTGGTGAGGCGCCGCAATCATTCACAACCAACCCAAGGGTTCTTAACAAGGTTCTTGATGAGGGCGCCCAAATCCCAGCGTGGATTGATCTGTCCAAGCCAAAGTTACAGCTAGCATTTATGGTGGACACAGCGGACGTTATATCTTCACCAGAAGCACTGGCTCAATACCCAGAGGGTATGGACGCGCAAGAAATTATAGTGCGCCCAAGTAATGTACGTCAGCGTAGGTTCTCGCTAAGACGCCTAACCCCAGAGCAACGCGACCTGACAGTTGTTGACCTATATAAGAAAACAGAAACACCGAATGACCCTAATCCGTTTGAGCGAACTGGGGAGCGCAACAGGGTAAAACTTACAGATGCGCTAGAAGCATTACAGCAATTACGAGGCAATGTTGTACTGGAAGAAACTCCAGAGAACTTAGAGACAATCGCAACGCTCATGGCCGCAGAGGCAGAGGCCGCACTGATTAACGACCCGTCAGCTATTGGGTGGTACGATGCCAAGCTGAAACAGGCCAAACAGCTTATGGCTATAATGCATCCAGAGATACTGACAGACCCACAGGCTGAACACGCTATGGACTTTGCCATTGCTGTAACATCAAACGGCCTGTCTGTTGTTGATAACTTTGGGCTTGCCAATGAGGTATATGAGGGGTGGCGTCAAAGCGGTCGCTTCCCAGAGAAAACTCAGGGCAAGCAAGGACAATCGATGATTGGCGCGTTCAGATTGTACAACGCGCTTCTTGACTCTGGGCTTTCAGAGACAGAGGTCAAAGACCTTTTGTCGTACAAGGTTCGCCGTGGCGATCTACTTGACATTCCTGTGCTGGCCAAGCTGGGCATAAAGCCAGACTCAAAAGAAACTGTAAACGCACAGGTTCATGTATCGTACATTCTCGGCCCGAAGATTGGCGAAGGCTTCTACCAGAATCTCCGTGGCAACTACGACGCCCTGACAATGGACAGATGGTGGATGCGTTTTTACAACCGCATCACGGGGCGTCCGTTTGAAGAGCCAGCCAGCAAGACAATCGCACAGAACATCACAGATTTCTTAGATGGAGCCAGTGAGCCTGTCGAGGCTGACCTTGCATATCTGAACTACGCAATGGAAGCCACCAATAATGACATGGTTTCCAGCGGCACAGCCTCAGACCTTGCTATTGAGATCACCAACGAGTATCAACGTGACAGAGCCAGAGCAAATAAGAACGGACAACCAATTCCAGAAAAGACACCGTTCATTCTGGCGGCAGAACGTCTTGCAAAAAACACAACATTGCAGGCTCAGGAAAGTCCTCGCACTGCAAAACAACGCCAGTATATGCGCGACGCCACCCGTAGGGCAACTCAGATTCTTGAGGAAGATTTGGGTGTAAAAATATCTATGTCTGACTTCCAAGCGCTAATGTGGTATGCAGAGAAGAACCTACTGCTGTCTGCTGGGGTAAGGCCTGGCAAGGGCGACACTAATGATTATGTCGATGGCGTGATCACACTACTACGAAAGAAAGGTTTTGCAGATGAAAGAATCGCAGAAGCACTTCCCGATTCAGAACGATACAGACTCGGTCTTGAGTACGATGTCGAAGGAAGAAATAAAGGATTTAGCCCAAGAACTTGGCAAGATGTTAAGGAGCGGTTCGAAGTCTCAAGACCAGAACAAGCAGATGTAAGATTTGCTGAGACACAGCTACTCGATCTCATTAAGAATAATCCAGATGGTTTCACCGTAACGGCTGATGCCGATCTTGAGTGGCAGAACAGGGGCTACCCTGTCGCACCAATCAAGCCTGCCGAGATAGTGATCGATGCAGATCAGCTTACCCCAGAGGTGATTGCCGATTTTGTAGATAACATTAAGATACTATCCGACATTAGTGGCAAGCCCGTATATGCTGGTGGCTGGCTGAACTCAGCAGATGGTAAGTATTACCTTGACGCCACAATCATTGAAGATAGCAAGACCCAAGCCCTGCTGATTGCTGAAGCTGGTAATCAAGAGGGCATCTTTGACTTAGGAGAGATGAATGAAATCAGAACGCCAGAGGCAATCAGCCGACTCGAAGAAACTGGAACTTATAGTAGCAAGTCCCGGAATGACACACGAGCAAATATTGCAGAACTTACTAGACGCTTTAGAGAGGCAAAAGGTATTGTCGAGGCCGAGCCAGAACAAGTCACAGTCAGCGCCGATCAAGCTGTTCTAGACTCATCAACCCGTGTATCAAAAAGTGCGCCTGCACTTTCTGACCCGTTCGATGATCTTCCGCAGGAGATGAAGGACACTCTTGCCGAAGACAAAGCCTTCTTGGATGAGCAGGTATCAGAGGATGTTAAGTACAGCCAGCGTCCGATTAAGCAGTATGCCCCAGTTCCTGCGCCTGTTGCTGGCAAGAAAGTCAATCACCATGGGTTCGTGGTTGATTCACGCGGTAAGCCATCCCTAGTTATCTTGACTGCTGGCGCACACTACTCCAGACCAGAGGCGGCTGAGATGATTCGTCGCGGAGAAAAGCCGTTTCAGCATGGTCTCTATCACATCAGAGAGCGTGGCCACGAAAAAGAGATCGTAGCTTATTCTGATTACGACAGCGCTAGTGAGGCCATCTTCGACCTTCTTAACCAGTGGCGCAGACAGAACTTCGAGGAAGATGAAAAAGGCGTGATGATTAAAGATCAATCGCGTCGCACACAAACACTGACTTGGGTTGGCAGAAACCCTCGCTCTCGTCGTCCGATCACTGTGGCTATGGAAGAGATGGTGTCTTCTGTTGACGGTAAGTCTCGGTTCTATGTAGTCAAGACAGCTTATGTAGACAATCAGGTATCGGCTCAAAGCCGTGTTCCTGCGGCTGGGTTTGTATCTGGACAACCAATGCTCAGTTATCGCCCGACCACATTCGGTTCGGTGCAGTTAGCCGACAATGCCAATAGTAAAATTGATTCCTTACTGTATAGCGCGTCGTCTAATACAATCGCTCGTGTTCTGGGGTTCGCAGTTCGTGGTGCCAAGAAGGTCGGCTTCATTGATGCACGGGCAGAAACACAACAAGTAGTAGACGATCTGCTACAGAAATTCCAAGACTCGATGTTGCCAGTTGGTCGCATGATTGACGAGCTAAGAGCTAAGGGTCTTAACATTACAGACGCCATGGACACCTATATGCGCGAGGAATTGTACAATGGTGTTGTTGGCGCAAGGCTTGAGAAAGCCCAGAAAGATTTGTTTGAGCCGCTTCTCCGTGTCATCAAGGACATTGCATTGGATGGCGCTCAGGTTAACTCTTTGATGGGTGTGTCATCAGACATACGAAGATATATTGAGAACAGCAGATCAAAAGATTTGGGTGCTGTTGAGATGTATCTGTACGCCCTTCACGCTAAGGAACGTAACGCCGCGATTAGGAAGATCGACAAAACCAACGAAGCTGGCTCTGGTATGTCAGACGCAGACGCAGACCGTATCATAGCTTGGGTAGAGTCTCTGCCGCAGGAACAACGCAGGAAGATGGAACTCGTGCGGTCTGGCGTCCGTGATATTGTGCGTCGTACCAACGAGATCAGAGTTAACGAGGGACTTGTAAGCCCAGACGACCCAGTCTATTTCGAGACAGACCCTGAAACACAGGCAACAGAACCAGTGTACCAAGACTACGTCCCTCTCCGTGGGTTCATGGATGAGGAGAATGAACTGTCAGATATGCAGGGCGGCGGTGGCCGTAGCCCCAATAGGTTCGGCGTCCGTGGCAAGGAAGACATCTCAGCATTGGGGCGCTCTGGATTTGCTGTTGATCTGCTTGGCAATGTATTCGTACAGCATCAACGTGCAATCGACAGGGGTGAGCGCAACAAAGTCGGTGACTCTTTCTTGCAGATACTAGAAGCAGACCCAGAACTTACTAGCGGTTACGCCGAAGTTCTTGAGCGCGGACGTGCGCGGCGCGTACTAAACAAGAACGGTTATGTAAGTTATGCGCCAGACCCAAGGTTCAAAGACAGAGAGAACATCCTCATTGTTAAGCGTGGCGGGCAAGAAATTATTATTGATATTAAAGACCCACGCATTGCTATGGCAATGAAAGGTAGTGCTGGCTTGTCACCAAAAAGTACATCTGCACTTTTCCGCAGTCTAGCTAACATCAATAGATATCTTTCTAACATCAACACAAGCTACAACCCAGAGTTCTTTATCACTAACTTTGTTCGAGACTTATCAACTGGCCTAACAAACATTAATCAGTATGACATCGATGAGATTGCCAAGTCAGTTGTTAAAAATGTTCCGTCAGCACTGAAGGGATTGAAGCAAGCCATTAGAGATGGAAACATCAGCGGAGAGTGGGGCGCTATATACCAAGACTTTGTTGATGCTGGCGGTAAGAACGCTACCAACATGGTGAATAGTGTTGCTGACCAGATGGCAGATATTGATACACTTCTTGGTGATATATCTGAGGACGGCATCCGTGGTGCTTATAATAAAATGAAGAACAGTTTTGCTGGTGAAAAGGCTGGCTCGCTCTTGCGGTTCCTTGAAGACTATAACACTGTGGTTGAAAACGGTATTCGTGTTGCGACATATAAGGCTTTGTTAGACAAGGGGTTCACTAGGGAACGTGCGGCTCAGGCGGCTCGTAATGTAACCGTTAACTTTGCCAAGGGTGGTGAGTACAAAACCTTTATGAACAGTATGTATCTGTTCTATAACGCATCACTGCAAGGCACGTTCGCCTTGCTTAATGCCGCAGTTCGTTCCCCCAAGGTTCGGAAGATATGGATGGGCGCCGTTGTGCTTGGCTTCCTACAAGACCAGCTTAATGCTCTGGCGTCTGATGAGGACGACGATGGGCAAGAGCAGTACGACAAAATACCTGACTACGTTTTGGAGCATAACCTTATCATCCCAACCTTTGGTATGCTTGGAGACAGATCATACATCACAATCCCATTACCATACGGATTGAACATGGCGACCAATCTTGGCAGAGCATCAAGTCGCTTTACTCGCGGCGCGGCGACAGCAGGCGAGACAGCATCTTCGATTGTTGGCACGGCTATCGATACCATCAATCCGCTTGGCGGCACAGAAAGTTTCGCAAACTTTGCGGCACCTACAGTGATAGACCCGTTCATTGATATCATTGAGAACAGAGACTTTGCAGACAAGCCTATCTACAAAGAGCAAGGGCAGTTTGGTTTACAGAAACCAGACAGCCAACTGTTCTGGTCAACCACATCGCCATCATCTAAGTGGCTAGCAAGCACACTCAATTCGGTGACAGGTGGGAGCGAGGTGAGGCCGGGATTTGTAGACATTTCTCCAGACACAATCGACTACTGGTTTGGTTATTTGACTGGCGGCATTGGACGATTTACTGAGCGTGTTGGCCGAGTTGGCTTTACCGCCCTGTCAGACCCAGCAGAGTTGTTCTCAGAGGGTGGCGTTAGGA
>Ga0222719_10005626_pt1 | contig 10772 bp, 8 predicted proteins | sample C33_34DmetaG_FD_165039 | JGI IMG/M metagenome (GOLD analysis project Ga0222719, IMG submission 165039) | Estuarine water microbial communities from San Francisco Bay, California, United States - C33_34D | ecosystem: Environmental > Aquatic > Marine > Unclassified | place: USA: California...
GGTGTCTACTAATTCTGAAATTCCTTTTTTTTTATGTAGCCTTGAAAAAAATAATGCCTTTTTTTTTGTTCCCTGAAAAAATTTTTTTTTTTTATAATTTGTTTCATATGTTCCATGAGGAATTACTACAATGTTTTTATTGGAAGTAATTTTTTTTAAATTATTTTTTTCAATTTCAGATGTTACATGAATAACATTAACATTATCTAAAATAAATTTTTGATAAACTTTTAAACCGATTTTTTTTTTTATTCTTTTTTGTTTTAATGACCATTCTTCAAAGATTCCCATCGGGGTAATAATTGTTTTTTTTTTAAATATAAAAGATAAAATTAATACTTTTAAATGAAATAAACTCCATCCTCCAAAATAATGAATGATATCAAAATTTTTAATTAAAAATATAAGATCTAAATTTTTTTTAGATTTTCCATTATTATTAAATACAATCCTTGTTTTAAAATCAGTATTTTCTGATAAGATTTTATGTGTATCTGTAATAGCTTTATAAGATCCTCCCAACTCAGGATATAAATTATCACAAACAATTAAAAGTTTCATATTTCAATATATATTCAATTTTTTTTTATAGTATATTAATTTATAAATACTCTCTTAGAGATAGTTTATGAAAAATAAAACCAAAATTCTTGCAATAAGCCATTCATTCCTAAAAAAAATAAATACTGAGATGTATTTGGTGCTTAAAAATAAATATTATTTAGATATCCAATTGATTTGTCCTAAATTTCACACAGATTTGAATAAAAAAATTTATCCTGATTTTACAAATAAGGAAATTGACATTGATGTTATTTTTAGCAAGACAATATTTAATCACTTAAGGTTTAAAATATATAAAGATCTTATAAATAGAGTCAAAAAGGAAAACTTCAATTATATTTTTTTAGATATGGATATCTTATCTTTACAATCTTTAATATTAATTATTTTTTCTTTTTTTTTTAATTATAAAATTTGTTATTTTTCAAATGAAAATAATATTATCAATGACAAAAATTGGTTAAGAAAAAATATTAAGAAATTTTTATACAGAACTTTTAAAATTTTTTTTAAATCAAAGATTTTAAAAATATTTTGTTATACTCAACAGATTAAAAAAAATTTAGATAATTGTAGTTTATCTGAAAAAACAACAATAATTCCTCTGGGATTTGATAACAAAAAATTCAATAGAATTTCTAGACCAGATAATAATCAACAATTCATAATTTCATATTTTGGTAAGATTGAACCTAAAAAAGGTGTTCACACATTATTAAAAGCTTTGAACCAATTAAATTTTGATGATTGGATTTTTACTTTAGACTTGTTTGATATTTATAGTTTAAATTATTTTAGATTAATAAAATCAGATCTAGCTAAACTTTATAATAAAAACAAATTAAAAATTATAAAGTGTAATCATAACAATATTAATAGATTTATGAAGCAGTCAGACCTTACTATTGTGCCATCAGAATGGAATGAACAATATGGAAGGGTAATTCAAGAGTCTGCTGCTTGTGGATCTATTGTAATTGGATCTAAAATTGGGGCAATACCAGAAATTATAATTGATGAAGAGTTTTTATTTGAACCAAATAATATCTTATTATTGAAAAAAAAAATTGAGCATATTTATTTTAATTTTAAAAATGTAAGAGCAAAATTTAATAAAATTGAACACTCTATTAATTTTAATAGGTCTATAGATAGTCAAGCTAGATTGATTAATAAGATTATTTGTTAATTATTAATTTATCTTGCAATAATTTTTCATAAATATCTATGATCTTGTCTCCATATTTTTTCCATGATAAATGAATTTTTGCTTTTGAATGAGCATTTTTTCCCATCTCTATAAGTTTATTTCTATCTTTAAATAAAGCTTTTATTTTATCTTCTAAAATTTTAATATTTCTAATTGGTATGATGTAACCATTTATATCATCATCTATAATTTCATCGCCTCCGGTGTTTGTTGTACATATCACTGGCAAACCACATGCCATTGCCTGAGCTTGAACCATTGCTAAACCTTCTTCTATTGAACATAAAACAAATAAATCAGAATTATTATAAAAATATTTTAGTCTCTCTTGGTTTTGTTTCTTAATAAATTTTATATTTTTGATGTTAGAGTATTTTTTTTTAATCTTTTTAAAATCATCACTTATATCGCCAATTAAAATCAATTCTGAATTTGGTAAGTTTAAATTACTAAATGCCTCCAAAAGATAATGGGATCCTTTTCTAATTGATATAGATCCGGTGCTAATTATTCTAAATTTATGATCTTTTTTTTCTTCCCCAATCAAAGAAAATTCTTGCAAATCAACTCCATACGGAATTTTAATTATTTTATTCTCATTAATTCCATATTTTAAAAAAGTTTGCTTAACATATTCGCTTGGTACGCAGATAAAATCAGCCAATTCATACTCTTCTATTTCTTTATTAATCATTTTTTCACTTGGTATGCTGGGTGTAATTCCTAGACTATTATATTCTTCAACCAATATTTTTTTTTGGAACTGAATATGTGAAGAACCACGCTCTAAAATTTTAATACAATCAAATTTTTTAGCCTCGGTAAAACATTTTTTGCTAAAACCTGACCAACCAACTAAAATATCAGTATCTTTATAATTTATAGTTTTTGACGCTTTAAAATCAAAATACTCACATAAAAAATAATTATAATCAAAAACTTGATTTATAAAATTTATATTATTAAAAAACTTTATTAATATTTCTTTTGAAACAATACTATGGATTTTACCCTCATCTATGCCATATTTTTTTAGTTTATATTTTGGATATGAGGTGACTATCTGTTTCAAACTTTTTTTATAATTAATTTGTTCAGCTAAATTAAAAGCATGAAATTTTCCACCAACTATAATTGATACATTCATAATATTAGTCTGAAATTTTATTATTTAAAATTTTGTAGTAGCAATATAAATGTCTTTTTAAAATTTTATCTTTATTAAATCTTTTTATATTTTTAAACCCATTATTTATTAATTTATCTCTAAGAAATTTATTGCTTATAATTTTAATAAGCCCATTTCTTATACTTTTTTTGTTGTGCGGATCTACATAAAATGCTCCATCCCCCCCAACATCACTCATTGGTTCTAAATTGCTTGTTATAACTGGACGACCAACAGTTTGTGCTTCTAAAATAGGCATTCCAAAGCCTTCATAAAGCGACGGAAATAATAGTAAATCACAATTTACGTATTTGTTAAAAACTTCTTTGTTAATAAGAGCTACGTAATTTTTGTAATTTATTTTATATTTCTTTAAAATAAATAAATCCTCTTTATCTAAATTGCCTATTATTATTAATTCACAATTAATATCAATTAGAGAAATTAGAATATTTTTAATATTTTTATTTTTTTTTGTTCCAATAATTAATATTTTTGGTTTTTGTTTATTAAATTTTTTTAATTTTTTCTTATAATCTTTTTGTATACATATACCACTTATAATTATTTTATTTTTATCAAAATTTGTATATTTTATAATTTCTTTTTTTGTTTTTTTGGAATTTGCAATAAGGTAAGAACTTTTTTTTGATGGAATTGATACCCAAAATAAATAATAAATTAATCTCTTTATACCTTTTAATCTATTTAAAGAGTAATGATCATGAATTGTATTAATTGTTTTTTTTTTGTCTAAAAATAACGAAATAAAATTTATGTCACCAGTAATATGATTTATATCTCCTTGGTTGAAAATGGCCCATATAATATTTAAAATTCTATTTAATACACCCTTACTTTCAAAGGGGCAGATCTTTATTTTAAATTCAAAATCTTTATTTCTAAATTTTTTTATCAGTTCTATATACCAATTTTCAATACTAAAATTTATGCCATAAATTGGTTTCCTAAAAAATAGATGAATTTTTTTTTTTTTTGACATTTTTATTATTAAAATTTTTAAATTTTAACTTTTAAATTACTTATTTGCTTAAGTAAAAAACTTAAAAAACACATAAAAAAAATAATTAAAGAAAAAAATAATAATTGATTAATAACAAGACCTACAATTAATGATAAATTACTCTCTAAGAAAAAAAAATTAAGCATAATTGTAGACGCCATAGAAAGTAAAACTGGTGATCGATAGTCAATTCTTAAAAAAATTAAAGCCAATTTAATTATGAAACCTAAAAAAAACATACCAATTACAACACCTTTGGTAGAAAAATTTGCATAAAATTCATTTAGTATAGGAAAATTCCAAGATGTATGACGATCCTCTGGATTTAGGATATAATACCTTCTCCCCCAAAAATTTCCCCACTCTTCACTTGGTTTATTTTGAAATAAAGATCTTGGTAAAAATTTATAGATTATTCCCATATAACTTTTTCCTTCATAATAATTTACCTCATCTGGCGTCATAGATAGAATAATTTGTAAAGATAAATTTGAATGAAACAATCTGTGTTTTTGACCTGATAAGTTTTCCTTGTTAAAAACATTATCAAAATTAGGTTTTAGATATACTTCTTTAGTTTGATTAAGATTTGTTAAAAATTGATTTCGATTTTTATCAATTACTTCATTATTTGCTTCATTTACCCAAGCATCTTCATAAACCCATGTGTTTTTTCTAATTTCATATTTAAATTCATTTACTACAATTACAGAAATCATAATAATCAAAATAGTTAATAAATTAATTTGTTTGTTTATAAAAAAATTTATACCAATAACAATGGCAATCATTAAATATGGGAATAATGTAAAACCTCTTGATATCTCAATAACAAATAAAAAAGATAATAATAAAATTAATATTATATTAAATATAATATTTTTTGATATTAGATATTTTATTTGAAAATATGACAATAAAAAAATCATTACTGGAATTTTTAATTGAAGAATTAAAGATGAGTTAAATAAATTTTTTTCTAAATTAATATAGAAAAAAATAATATAAAGAAAAAAACCTATGATTAATAAATATTCTATTTTTTTATTCCAATCTAGTTTTAAGTTTTTGATATTTTTTTTTATTACAAAATAATTCAGCAGAAAATATCCAATTGAAAAAGAAGTTAAGCCTAAAGTAAGTATAAAAATAAGTCGTTTAATATCAGGATAAATATATTTTTTACTAAAATCTGGTTCCGGAAGGTTTAATGAAAATATTGGTTGTAATTCATAATTTTGATAAAAATAGGCTGTATACGTCACGAAATAATAAACAATTATCAAAGGATAAATTGGAAAATAGTTTAATTCTTTTTTAGAATACAGATAAATATAAAATAACGAACAATGAATAGAAAATAAAATTAAAAATAAAATTAAATTTTGTAAATTTATTTTACTAGTTAAGTATAAGAAAAAAAAATAAAGTAAAGATATTGAAAGTATAATTTTAACAAGATATTTTAATTTTATATAGTCAAGAACAACTAAATTTTTTATATTCATTAATAAATCTTATAACGCATTTCAATCTCTCTACATAGTTATGTTTTTTTGCCATAAAAAAACCCATGTTTCTAATTTTTTTTACCTGTTTGGGGTGATTAAATATATAATCTATTTTTTTATTAAGTTCTTTTGTATTTTTAAACATAAGTGATGCCTTATTTTCAGGAAAGAATTTATTTTGTTCATAACTTCTAGTTGTCAACATCAAGCCATTCATTGAGGGTATTTCAAAAGTTCTCATATTATGAGCACCATAGTTTTGTTTTTTTAAAATATTAAGACAGATTTCAGATTGAACTATTACTTTACTGAGATTTTGATTTTTCAAATATTTATAAACCTTATGTTTCTTGAATGAAGGCCAGTCATTTCCATAAATGTTTACTCGTTTTTTAATACTTTTCAAAATGTCATATCTGTGTTGATCATATGAACCAACAAATGAAATTGTCTTTCCATATATATTTTTTTTTATATTACGATGTTTTTCTTGGGAATATCCAAAAGGAAGATAATAAAAACGATTTGTTTTATACTTTCTCTCTAATTTTTTTTTGATCTTCTCTGACCATATACAGAAAATATCATAGTTTTTTATATTTTTAATAATATTTATTGATGATGTTGTATTAGATTTGAAATTAAATGGATCATCAGTATAAATATTTACTAAGATTATATCTTTTTTTTTAATTATATCATAAGCACTAGTATTTAGTTCAATTCCTTTAAATATAATTAAGATTTTTAAATTATTTTTATGAATAAATTTTTTTAAACTTAAGTTTTGCAAAAAATAGAAAATAACAAATAAATATTTATTATCAATTTTTTGTAAAATAGAAAATAGATAAAAAAAAAAATTATTTTTATAAAACTTTATATTTTTATATTTAAGTTTTTTAAAAGCACTAATGTAAAGATTTTCTAAATTATTCTCATAATTTAATCCAAAAATCCCAACTTGATCTTTTTTATTCATTAGAAGTTAACTTATTCCGCCATCAATACAATTCTTACATTGAGGTATTTCTTGATATCTACCTTCTAAATGTTTATTTCTTAAATTTCTCATTTTAGGACTATTCCATGCGTCTAATAAGTCTTCAGGTTTTTCTACTTTTTGTAAAGCTAATTCCTCACCCCAAAATGTACAACATGGCAAAACTTGTTTTTCATTATTAATCACCAATTGCTTAAATGGAAATGAACATTTAAAATTTTTTTTTTTAATAGTTTTTTTACTTTTTATTTGACTTTTGACCTTTGTGGGTTTTATGAATTCTTGTACGCCGATCATGTCAACCTTATCTTTCCAATAATCAATAAAATTGTCTAATTCAAACTCATTTAATTCTGTTTTTACAAAATTTACCCTTAAAAGAGGTACTTGGACATCTAGATTTTTTTTCAATTTTAAAAAACTGTTAACATTTTCTATGATTTTTTCTAAATTTCCCCCTGGTCTAACTTTGCTATATGTTTGTTGCGTAAATGCATCTATTGAAACTTGTATTCTAGTTAAGCCTGATTTGATTAATTTTTCTGATAACTTTTCATTTAATAATATCCCATTTGTACTCAAGTAAATATCTAATATTCCTTTTTCTTTTGCATATTCAATAAATTTTAAAAGATCATTTCTAATCAATGGTTCATTAATATAGTTTAGCTTTATTGCTCTAGTTCCTTTTTTTACTGAATAATCTATTAATTCTCTAAAAAAATCAAAATCAAACCATGTATTTTTCCCTTTGCCTTTTGGAGACTCAGCTGAAATTGGACACATTGGACATTTTAAATTACATGAAGCATTAAGTTCAAAATCTAGCTGTATTGGATAATTTAAGAGATTTAAATTAGAGGCCAAATCATAATTTAATCTGTATTTTTTCCATTCTTTTTTTTCAACAACTTTTGATAACTTTTGAATTTCACTTTTTCCTATAATCCCCGTTAATTCAGTTGAGTTTAATAAAATTTTATCGTCCATATTTTTTATCTTCTTTATATATCTTTTCTAATTCTATTTTTTCACTTAAAGTATCCATACATTTCCAAAAACCATTGTGTTTAAAAGCTTTTAATTGTTTTTTTTTTGATAGTTTAACCAAAGACTCCCTCTCGAATACTGTTGATGGTTTTTTTATATAATCAAATATCTTTGTTTCAAGAATGAAAAATCCTCCATTAATCCAGCTTTGATTAAGCTTAGGCTTTTCATCAAAAGATTTAACCGTAAAATCTTTTTTGATTTTAAGTTCACCAAACTTTACAGGTGGTCTCACTGCAGTAACTGTTGCAATTTTTTTATTTTTTATATGAAAGGAAAGCAATTTATTTAAATCAATATTTGATATACCGTCACCATAAGTCATAAAAAATGCTTCATTTTTTAAATATTTTTTTAATTTCAAGATTCTTCCACCAGTCATAGTATTTGATCCAGTGAAGATGATTTTTAATTTTTTAAATTCTTTCGAATTTTTATAATATTTTTTTATCACATCAATTTTATAGCCTCCAGCTATGATAAAATCATCAAAACCATAGAATTTAAATATTCTCATTATATGGGTTAATATAGGTAAGTTGCCAATTCTTATCATTGGTTTTGGTATTTTGTGTGTGTATTGTGATATTCTTGTTCCCTTACCACCAGCTAAAATTACTACTTTCATTTTATTTTAAATTTTTTTGGTTTCTATTTTACCTTTATCTAGTTCTAATATTGTATTAAATTTTTTTGATAAATCTCTATTGTGAGTAATTGAAAAAATTGTTTTATCTTGAAACTCAGATTTTATATTTGAATAAACAAGGTTTTCAGTATCAGCATCCAATGCATTAGTTGACTCATCTAATATTAAAATTTCAAAATCTTTATAAAAAGCTCTGGCAAGACCTAGTCTTTGCACTTGTCCTCCAGACAACATTACACCCCTTTCACCAATTTTAGTTTGAAGTTTTTCTGGGAAACTATTTATCATGTTTTCTAAATAAGCTATTTTAATTGCTTTCTCTAATTTCTTAAAATCTATATTTGAATACTTAACACCAAATGTAATATTTTCTAAAATTGTAGTGTCTGTTAAAAAAGTTGTTTGAGGAACATAAGAAATTTTTTTTTGCCAAGACTCAAGAGCTTCTTCAATATTTTTGTCATCAACTAAAACTTGTCCACTTTGTGGTTTTAACAAGCCTATAATTAAATCTACAAAAGTGCTTTTACCACTACCAGTTTTTCCAAGAATACATATTTTTGAATTTTTTTCTATTTTTAAATTTACATTTTCGAATACGATATTTTTCTTTTTTGCGAAATATTCAAACTTAACATCTTTAAGTAATATCGATTTATTGAATGATAACTCGTTATTATTTGAAGCAATTCTTGTGCCAGTCTTTAAGTCTAGAAAATCAACAACATCCAACACAGATTGTTTGTTAGCTGACATAAGAGAAAACGAATAATAAATTTTTTGAGACAGTGGCAAAAGTTTTTGTGCAGCAAAGGCAATTACTCCTAGAGATAACACAATTAGTTCTTGAGGATAAAATTCTTTTTTTATCAAAAAAAATGCCAACACACTAATTATGATTATTGCCATCCCTTCTATAAAATATCTTGGAAATGTTCCAAGAAAACTTAGTTTTGCTATTGCTGATCTAATATTTTCATCAAATTTTAAAAATTTAATATTAAAAAATGTCCTACTTATAGATTGGTCAATTTTTAGTAATCGAAAAGAACCAAAAATTTCTTGAACAGTTTTGACACGATTTGATAGTCCAATTGCATACTGATCACCTAAATTAATCATATTTCTCTTATATTTTTTAAACATTGATAAATAACAAATAAGTAAAAAAATAAATGTTATTACAGAAATTTTTGTGTTGACCACTATAAGTCCTGCAAAAATGAACAATAATATTGTTAAGGAACTTAATACCTCTAAGGTGTGATGAATAAAATCAACCAGTCTATCAATTTTAGTTTCAATCATAGCTACTAGATTGCCTGAATTAAGAGAAGTAAATTTCATATAACTTAGGTCTAAAGTTTTTTTAATAACTAATCGCGAAAAATGGATCCCCATAATCTTAGTAAAATCAAATGTTAATTTAAGAACAAACGTTCTGATTAAAAGTGATAATAATATAAATCCAATAAAAAAAATTGTGATAATCAAAAATTTATTTTCTTGATAAAACTTATTATCAATAAAAAAATCATCAAAAAAAATGACTTTGCTTTCTTGTTTTACAAATAAAATTTTTTGTAAGAAAGGAACAAGCGAGGCTATTGAACCTAATTCTAATAAAGCTGAGATTATCATTAAAAAACATATTAAAAAAAATCTAAATCTAAAGTTTTTACTAATTTCAGAGTAAATATATTTAAAATTTAAAATTAGATCATTCATTAATTAAATCTTTTAAGAGCATAATTACACATATCTGAAAGGGTGTGAGCAGGCTTCCATTTTAATTTTTCTTTTATCTTTTTATTAGAACAATAAATTATTGCCGGATCGCCTTTTCTTCTTTTTATAAATTTTGTATTAATTTTTTTATTTAATACTTTACTAAAAGTTTTTAAGATTTCTAAAACACTATAACCTTTCTCTGTGCCTACATTAAATATTTCATTCTTTATTTTTTTAATATTTTTTAATGATAATATGTGTGCTGAAATTAAATCATTGATATGAATATAATCTCTTACAGCTGTGCCATCTTTAGTTTTATAGTCACTACCATAAATCAAAAAAGGCTTATTGAGCTTAAGATTAGTTAATAAATTTGGAACTAAATTATCATTGGATTTATCATCACTTAATAGTCCACTAGGGTGATAGCCTATCGGGTTAAAGTATCTCAAAATGATAAAACTAAATTTTTTACAAATTTTGCTTTGATCAATTATTAATTTTTCTGAAATTAATTTCGACGTTCCATATGGATTAATAGGTTCTAAATTTGCACTTTCTTTGATACCATTTTTATTTTTGATACCATAAACAGTAGCACTTGAACTAAAAATTATTTTAAAGATGTTACTTTGGTGCATCGCTCTGAGTAATTGCATTGTTCTGAATGAGTTATTTAAATAATATTTATAAGGTTTTAAAATAGACTCACCTACAGCTTTCGATCCTGCAAGATGAAAAACAGCATCAATTTTTTTTTTTTTTAAAATGTTTGATAATTTTTTATAATCACTCAAATCATTTTTAATAAATGTAATTTTTTTTCCTGATAATTTTTTAATAATTTTTTTTTTTTTAA
>Ga0222719_10005627_pt1 | contig 10770 bp, 21 predicted proteins | sample C33_34DmetaG_FD_165039 | JGI IMG/M metagenome (GOLD analysis project Ga0222719, IMG submission 165039) | Estuarine water microbial communities from San Francisco Bay, California, United States - C33_34D | ecosystem: Environmental > Aquatic > Marine > Unclassified | place: USA: California...
TTGGGAATTGAACTCTGGGTCTTTTTGGGATTATGCTAAAGCGTGCATATATAATTGGCTGGCAGGGGGGGGTGTATCGGTTGAAAGACATACCCCCTCGAAATAGGGGACATTTTTTCCCAGATGACCTGTACCCCTTGAAAATAGAGATCGTGCCTAAATGGGGCTAATATGAGCGTTTAAATGGATTCTAGGTTATATGATCTAGCTATATTCTAGCTGTCCTAGATTCAGGTAAATAAAGTAGACCTGGGCGCACAGTAAAAACACCTGGGCAAAAAAATACCCCCCAATGCGCAAACAAAGGGGGGCAAAATTAGAAGTATTTACTTTTCAGATTGCTTATAGAATCCGACTATTTCATTTCGGTTATTTAACTGAAAGAAAGCATTACCCTCAAGCTTATCAAGGTTGCCTAGTTCATCAAGTAAACAATTGATTTCATGCTCAGCGAATGATCCTCTCTCTACGGGTAGGAATTCCTGTTCATACTCAAGCATTGGAATAATGGTATATTGACCGCATGGCTCAACATCTATAAAGACATATTCCTCACGCCAATGATTAAGATTCTCATTCTTATATCTAGTTGTGAATAGTTCGCCCATAATATCGGCTTGTGTTTCTGGATCGTAGTTCATAAGTTCCCCCTTAGATTGAATAAATACAGATTAATAAATATACGAATAGCATAAAGCTTAACGTCTCTACTAGTTCAAGCATAAAAGCTTTGATTTTATCTCTTTTATAATGCGACATTATTTGCCCCCATCAAGTAATTGATTTAGAGCGTCCTCATAGGTTGCACACTCTACGGGATACCATTTCCTTGAATCGATGTACTCTTGTTGTTTGGGTGTCAATTCAAAAAAGCATTCCATCATTTTATTTTCTGCTCTGGATTTCTTAGCCCTTAAACTTCTTTCCATAGCTACGTCTTTAAAATCACGATGTATCTTTGTGTCCACCTCTGGGTGTAATGGCAACTCATTTAAAAAGTTTTCTAAGTTCTCCTCTGCCACGCAGTATTTCAAGTCAGAGATGATGGCTTTTTTTAGTGTCTTACTTAAGTACATAATATTTTCTCCTTTGTTTATGTTAGACCCCAAGTTAAACGGATTAAATGAGTGTGTCAAGTAATTAATTGAAATTATTTTTTTCTGGGTATCCTTTGCCCGATAGGGTAGGGCGATTAATCAGAGTAGGGGAGTAAAAGGGTAGGGCAGAGAAAAAAGGGGGCGTATTTCAGCCCCCATAACTTAGTATTATTAGGCAACCTTTAAAAGGTTTTCTGGCACAAACTTGGCGCGGATTACTGACTCTCTTTTAGTCCTAAGAGCGTCTAAGCTTTTGACCTCTCTGCTTGTGTGTCCGTGACTGCTCCAATCTGTCAAGGCATTGTAAACAGTCCAAACACTAGCACTTGAGTTTTTAGTATATCTGTTATGAAGTTTAAGCAAAGTCTCAACGCTCTTTGGGTGCTGGTATTCATTTTTCATTTTAGCCCCTGTGACTTGGTAGAATAGTTCTAGCGCCTTTTCACCTGTCACTGGCATTTCTCTCCATTGCTTCCACTTTTCATTTTCTTTTTGAAACAGATTAATGGCATTAATCAAGTAATTACCCGCAGTCTTTACATTTAGGCTGTTAGTGTGTTTGCTTCTGTAAGTGGCTAGGCTATTTAAAAATACCTGTCCATTGTTGCAAAGTATACGCACCGCGCCAAATGACATCATGAAAGGAAAGGAACCATCAAAAGAATTAATGCAAGTCAATTCTAGTTGGCTCTGATCCTCTGGGGCTACCTCTTGAGATATAGCGGGGAAAATATAACGTGCATACGCTCTTGCGCCATCGTGTGAAACGTCAATTTTCCTAGTCATTCCCGTTAGGTCAAGATCGGACTTAGCTATAATATCTTCAGCCCGTCTAAACATGTCGGGGTGTTGCACCTCATTATAATTGTTTCCTTTAACGTCTAAGACTTGGAGCGTGTCAGTTCTAACTAGTGCCTTTTTGTTATAAACTGGGATATCATGACCAGCAGTTAAGTTCATTTTTTTAACGGTGAACTCCGCTCTGCCGTAGTCTCCAAGTTCCTGAAGTGTTTTTAGCCTGTCGTTATAAGGACTGTTTAAGTAAGATATATTCATAATGTTTTCTCCTGTAGTTAAGATTAATAAAATATCTTAAATACAATATTAAAGTAAACAATTGAGCCTGTCAAGTAAATAATTTACAAAAACACAAAAGGAGCGTTTAGGCTCCTAATGTGTACTTCAAGGGGGAAATATGAAGTTTTAATTTTGTGCGTATTGCTCCGATGGTGTCGGGTCAATGACTTGGTGCATTTCCTTGTCATATTCCCGCACTAATTTATCATTTTTAGAAATGAACTCATCGAGATCACCATTGTAAAACAATTCCCAATCGTTTGAACCGTAATCTGATAAACGCCACGCTTTTAAATGATTTTTTTCTAGGTCATATCTGTATTCGGTGTCCCCGTGTATTTCATGACTTTGAGTGAGCCTTGCGTCTTCATTGGCTCTTATAAAGTTTTCAGCCAATATATAGGGGACGTTCTGCCCGTACCTGTTGACTCCTAAATTAAAATTTAAAGCCTTGTAAAAAGAGCGACTCGCTCCTGTTGGGTAGTTGTCCCAATGTTGATATATTACAACCTCTAAACCGTCTTCACTTTTCATTTTATAAGTTGCTCTAGTTCCCATTTTATATACTCCTGTAATTGTTAGTAACTACAGTATAAAGTAAACAATTGACACAAGTCAAGCATTTTTTTAATTTAATTGTAAAAGAGCAAAAGTAAGAATAAATTATATCATTTTTTAAAGTTGTTTTATTCATGTTTATCCTTTAAAACTCTTTTAATATCAATTAGTTACAGGCGTTTTAATCGTCTTCAGAACTACAATAATGCACTTTCTGGAACCGATCATTTATTAATTGTACCCTCTCTTGGTAGAATTTTTCGCTGATCTCTCCTATTGTTTTTTTAGTTTCATCAAGTTTTTTTTCCATGCTTTGAATTAATCGCTTGACGCTGTCGAAATCATCATCTGAAGCGTTTTCTTCTATTGCATCTAAAAGCATATATAACCTGTCATTTTGCAAGTCTAAAATTTGTTTGCACCGTTGTAGCTTGTCGTCAATCATTTAAAACCTCTTCTGGGTGAATATCTAAAGCAATTTCAAAAGCATAATTTTGGACTGAGTCTAAAAATTGACCTTTTCTAATGCTTGTTAAAATTAAAGTAAACACTTCAGTTACTGTTGAATATTTACAGATAAAAGTAAACAACTGAATTAATGGCATATTTAATATTTTATCATGCAACAGATCGTAAAGCGCATCTTTGTAACAGTCTTCTTCACGCATAGCCAGCCACTACCTCTTCACTTTCAATCTCTGTTATATCTTCATCTGTAAGTTCAATATCATGGTTATCACGGAAAGTATCTTTAATATATTCGATATATTCCTCTTTAGTTTCAAACCCAGCTCCTGAATCGTGAACAGTAATTGTTATAATGCTATTCCAAATTTTCATTACGCCACCCCCTAATTTTGCAAGTTAACTTGTATTCTCATTTCGACTTGCCTTATTTCCATTTGCTCCTCATCAACACTCATATTGATACGCTCAATGGCTCTCGCAATATCATGTTGAGTTTCTTGACCATAAAACTCCTCATAATAAAATGGTTGTTCTGCTAAAGATTCTTCAAAGCGTACTTTTTTGCCTTTGCCGACTTGTTTTCTTATGACTTCAAAAGCCATTATTGTTGTACTTGTTATCATTGTTTTCTCCGTTGTTTGTATTAATGTAAAACGATTGTTTGTTTATGTCAAGCATTAAATTGATGGGGGGCATTTTGGTAACAGGAACTGCCCCCCGATCAACTACCCTTGCTCAGGGTAACAGGACTCGATTACTCTTGTCGTATTTTTTGCCACAGTCATGACAGTAGGAAGCAACAATACAACCTAGCCAAAGCGCATGATCCATCCGATCTACTTCTTGAACATATTCCTCGCCTTCCTTAATTGGCGTTTTACATTCTCTGCATGAGACAGGATGGCTAGTTTTTCGCATAAATGTTGTGACATACTTTGCGTATTTAGAGTTTTTCATATTTTCCCCTATTTATTGTTAATGTAAGTACATTATAAACTGTTTACTTTACATTGTCAAGCATTAAATTGAAATAAATAAAATGTACTATTGACATAAATTAATAAACAAGTAAAATATATATTTTTAAACACGGAGAAAATTATGACTGACGTAAATACAGCTGATGCTAATAATGAATTAGATCAGATTGAGGATCAGCGTTTTGTTGAGGATTATTCTTTTGAAAGATATGTCAGAGAACAATGCGCTAAAGTAGATTTATCTAGGTACAAAGAAGCATTTGATTTTATTGGCAAGAATAACAAGGGTGATTACTATCCTAGCAATATTCTTAAATTAGCATTTAGAGATTTATTTCCCTCTGCTACGTTTAAGTTTGAATTAAACAAGCCACATGAATACAGTAATACCTTTGCTGTTACTTGTTATGTAACTGTTACCTCTACGGTCAATGGTTTTACTTATTCAATGACTGGTGTTGAGACTAGACCTGTATATGCCAGAGGTGGATTCCAGAAAGGACAAGAAAACCCTGATTCAGTAATGATTCATAATGCACAAGAAAGATGCTTGGCTAGATGCTTGGCATTAGTATTTAATTTTGGTGCTGATGTCTATACAGAAAACTTAGACAATGAGTTGACCGATGAGGAAAAGCTTATGATTATTTCTGATGAACAAGTAGAGGAAGTGAAAGAATGGCTATCTGCTAACAACAAGGAAGAAAAGCCAATGCTGAAGTGGATCAATGAAAAATTTAAAACTAACACTGAATCCATTGAACAAATGACACAGGCTCAGTTTAAAGAAGTTGTTAAGGATAAAAAATGAATACACTTTACACTAAATATTACTGCGAACAAAGAAGCCCTGAATGGTTCGATTTGAGGAATGGTTGCTTAACCGCTTCATCAGTCTCAAAGATCATAACACCAACAGGACAATCAGCGACTGGTAAACAAGTTCTTGATGTCATTGATTCACTTATGAAAGGAATGGATAACCAAGAGGTTAAAAAAGGTTATGTCAGTCCAGCTATGCAACACGGTACAGATACCGAAGATGAAGCAAGAGCATTTATTGAATTTGATCTAGGTGTTGAAATTGAGCAAGTAGGATTTGTAAAATCAAACATCACACATATCAAAGACACCCCCGTTAATATGGGTTGCTCTCCTGATGGCATTATCAACGGTGATGACAATTATTTACTTGAGATTAAATGCCCCAATGGTAGCACTCATCTGTCATATCAAGACAAAGGAGTATTTCCATCAGAATATAAACCTCAAGTGCAAATGCAAATGTATATCATGCAAGCTGAAAAATGTTTGTTTGTTTCATACGATCCAAATGCACCAACGTATTCCAAATGCTTTTACAAAGAAGTACAAAGAGATGAGGAATATATAAGTTTTCTTATTAATGCAATCGAAAACACTTTTAAAAAGACTTACGAAAAAATTAATAAGTTAAAAGCTAAACCTAAATTTCAATTAAACAAAGGAGAATGAAATGGCAATGTTTAACGTTGTACAACCAAAACCGTACACCAATAAAAGTGGTGAAGAAAAAAGTAGATGGGTAAAAGTAGGTAAGGCATTTACTGACGACAATGGTAGTGTCAGTATTTACTTAGATGCTTTACCTCTGCCTGACAAAGAAGGCAACTGTAAGCTGAAGCTGTTTGAAGATGATGGTAACTACAGCAAAACCAATCAGTCAAACTCAAGCAATTCTGCAAACGACAATGATATACCTTTCTAGTTATGAGGGTACATCTTGGTAATTGCCTGAAGCAGGCTATAAAAACTAAACCAATCTGGAGTGCCGAATTAGCACGAAAGTTAAATGTAAAACCTCAACAGATACATCAATGGACGCAAAAGCAAGACTTGATGTTTAGTAGTGTCATGAGAATAACAAATGCTTTTGACATGACTGTTGATGAGTTTATTGCACTGGGTAATGATGAACAACCACTTGACTGAATCAGATAAAGCATTTACTGGAAAGTATAATCGCATTGAAGATGACTACCAATTAAAGGTAGCTAAAGAATCAATAGATAAAGCCTTTGAGAAAAATGCTTGGATTGAGATTCAGATAAGAACACCATCAACCAGAACCAGTAAACAAAACAATGCTCTTTGGTTATTTTGTAATCAGATTAGCGATGAGTTAAACAAAAATGGACTGGATATGAGAGATGTATTATCTCCTAAAATATTCATGGAGTGGACTGGTGACCAAGTGATGCAAAGAATTTGGAAGCCAGTCATGAAAGTTCATTGCAATAAGACATCTACGACTAGACTTGAAAAGAAAGAAGTTACTGAGATCGCTGATATACTCACAAGACACTTTGGTGAAACTCATGGTATCGTAGTGGTATTTCCATCTGATGAATCGTAAATGTAATCATTGCAAAAAGAAAAGTGAATCTGATAAAATGGTTCATATTGGGATTAAGGCGTTTTGTGATAATGTTTGTAAAAAGGCATTTATACTGTCTAACAAACATACTCTTAAAAACGGTTTGAAAAACACTAAGTCCACAAAGCGTCTTAAACCTAAAACTAATACACAATTAATCAAAGAAGTTCAAACCGTAGTCAACCGTTATGTCAGATACAGAGATATCTTAAAAGGATATGGCTGCATATCATGTGACAAACAATATGACGGAAACAAATTTGGATGGGATGCAGGTCATTACATCTCACGAAGACATAATAAAACAAGATTTCATTTAGATAACATACATTTGCAATGCAAAAGATGTAATCGTTATGGCAATGGTGAACCTATCGCCTATCGTAAGAGTTTAATCAAACGCATTGGTGAAGAAAAAGTTACCAAGCTAGAAAATGAGTATTTAACACCACATAAGTTTCCAAGCGAATACTTAGAAAGATTTAAAAAAGTATTTAGCAAGAAATACAGAAAGCTGGAGAAGATGTTAGATGATAAATAACGAAGAAGATACTTACGAATTATTAAAAAATACCAACAAAAGACATGAATCGCATTCCGACTACATATGTGAATATCCGCACAAGATAAATGGCATTGAATATTGGGTTCATGCCAAAAGAATTGATAATGATAAAAAAGAAAAATATTCCATAAGTTATCACAAGGTATTTGAGCAAGGTGCATATAAAAAGGAAAAAGATGAAAGATAATGTAAACAGTCCAAGCCATTACACAACTGGAGATATTGAATGCATTGATGCGATCAAAGCTAGTATGGGTATGCAACAATTTAGAGGATATCTAAAGGGTAATATTATGAAGTATATTTGGCGATACCAGATGAAAGGCAAAGTACAAGAAGATTTAGCTAAAGCTCAATGGTATTTGAATAAATTAATTGAAGATGAATCGGAGTATTAGATGAGCTGGTCAGTATGCCTAACAATTATTCGGGGGGAGAAAACATGCTTACTGCAAAGTTATGAAAACACCCAGCTCTATGAACCACTAATCAACATAATAATTATAACAATTTTTTAAAGAGTTTAGCAACAAATGGATTTATTAAAGTACAATGGTTTTGACGATGCAATTATCGGCATTTCTTTAGCACAACCAAACAGAGAGCCATCACTTATCTATGATTATGATAAATGTGTAGAAATTTGTTTGAAAGATAATGATATGAGCGTTGAAGAAGCAGAAGAATTTGTGCATTTTAATCTTGTTAATGTATTCATTGGAGAGTCTAATCCAGTGTTTATGATAAAAGGATTTGAACCTGATCTTGACACAGACACAAAGCCTAAGTTAAGATTAGTAAAGTGAGGGCTGTAAATGTATGCTTACCTCAATAATCATATAAGAACCATGTCGAGTGCAGACTTTAAATGCAACTGCGAAAGCGAAGGACAAGCTACACAAAAACGATGCAATGTTTAAGCCTAACAACATCGACCTGTGATATTAGATAAATCGTAGCGAGTTCACTGGAATCACATGGATGTGACAGGGACTTCATCTGGCAACAGGTGTCGATTCAAGTACCAAGTCTTCGGACTTTATCGCAAAAAGCGATTTGTGGTGTTCTACTGTACCAGTCAAGGGTAGAGTATCACAGGGAAAGAGGCTTATAATGTGTAAAATATGGGAGAAAACGATTGGAATTAAGAAAACATCAAGAAAAAGCTATTGATCAGCTACGGGAATCCTTTAAAAAAGGAAATAACCGAGTAGTATTAGGCGCACCTTGCAGTTTCGGTAAGACTGTATTATCTGCATATCTTTTGAAAAAATTTCAACTAGCAAACAAAACAGCTATGTTTGTGTGCGATAGGCTAAAGCTAGTAGATCAGACCATTAAAACCTTTGATAAATATGGAATCAACTACGGTGTGATACAGGGAGATCACCCAAAGTTTAACCTGAATAAAACAATTCAAGTAGCATCTACCCAAACACTATCACGAAGAACCAGTATGCTACCGACTGATTTTGACTTAATTATCATAGATGAGTGCCACATACAGTATCGTGGATTGATGGATTACCTTAAAACTTGCAAAGAAAGTAAAATAATAGGGCTTTCAGCGACCCCAATTAGCAGGGGATTGGGTGATTTTTACCAAGATTTGATAGTTCCTATAAAACCAAGAGAGTTATTGGATATGAATTATTTAGCACCAATCAAGTATTTTGTTGGTGAAACTATCGATACATCAAGGGTAAGAACAAGGGCTTTGCCTACTGGTGGTCAAGACTATCACCCTGATGACATTGGTGCTTTGTATGAAAATAACAATAGACTGACAGGTCACATAGTACAGAATTGGTTAGAGTATGGAGAAAACAAACAAACCATAGCGTTCTGCTCCAGTATTAAACATTCAAAGTATTTAGTTGAGACTTTTGAGAAAGAAGGAATATCAGCAAGACATATAGATGGCTACATGAATATTGAAGACAGAAGGAAACTATTTGAAGAACATGATGAGGGTAAATTTAAAATACTTTCATGCTCAAAGCTATTAAATACAGGATATGACGCACCAAAAGTCAGTTGTTTAATCGACTGCAAACCCACGAGGAGTATTATTTCATACGTTCAAACTTATGGCAGAATAATGCGCATAGCCGATAATAAACCTTATGCCATTGTATTAGATCATGCTTCCAATGTTCCAAGATTCGGTATGGCAGAAGATGTTGTTCCTAATCAATTACATAAAGGCAGAGAAAGATTTAGAGAACAAAGGCAAGTTGAGCCTAAACAAAAACCAACAATTGCTTGTCCCCAATGCAAGGTAATATTTACTGGATTTCAATGCTCATGTGGTTATAAGTTACCACAAACCAAAAGAATAGAATTCAGTGATGAAATGCTTGTGGAGTATGAAAGAAATAGTGTTAAAAGTGATTACACTGCTAGAGAAAAAGCTGTGTGGTACGAGAACCTAAAAACATTAGAATTTCAAAGAAACTATAAAAATGGTTTTGCTGAAATGATTTACAAGGATAAGTTTAAAGAATATCCACCTAAGAACAAAAGACACAGATTATTAAATGAAGTTAATGATGAAGTTAAGAACTATGTAAAGAGCAGATTCATTAGATATGCAAAAAGCAGAAAACAACGTGAAAGGAGACAAGCTAATGGCAAATAATAGAAGTGACTACTATGTTAAATACCAAAGAGAACTAAAAGAAAGTGCAGAAAAGCAAAAAGCAAGTTTTTCTGACTGGCAAAATAAAATGAATGAACTAAAAAGAAGAAGATTTAGTTAATAGGAGATTATTATGTTAAAACCAGACGATATAAAAAGAATGCTTACATGGGATAAAGATTATTCTTATCAATACGAGGTATTTATACAAGAAATAGATATTCACGATGAAGATTTAGATTCAGCAAAATTAGACCCAAAGGTTAAAGATGCTTTGGAAAATTTCGACATTGTTCCGCTTAAAGGATTTGATTTTACTGAGGAAGGCGAAAAAGAGCTTTTAAAATATGCTGAGAAATGCCTAAACCTTAATTTATATATGTCGATTACTATTGAAAGAATCTATGATGGAATATTGGGCTCTGTTGATGATAAGCCATTATTGTCATCATTTAAAATTTATCCTGAGATGCTTTCATATAATTATGACCATAGTAATACTGTATGTGACACTGCAAAAAAAGAATATACAGATACTTGTCAATGGACTCTATTAAAATACGATTGGTTTAATCAATTACCAAAACCAAGAATTAACGCTGCTTATGATATAAAAAATAAATTAGACGATATTCTTTTAAAGAAACATGGATTGAAGATAACAGAAGATTATAAAAATGATTCTGTTTTTAGCTAGTATGCTCTGTCCCGTATTTCATTAGATCACGGAGTCTTTCTGCTCTTGGTCCGACTTGTTTCGCCCAGAGTGAATCCATCATCTCTACCGATGCTGTTTCATAGTCACCGTCTTCTAATGCACGGATAAACTTCTTAAACTTAATTAATCGAGTGATGCCTAAGTTAAAACACATATTAATGAGTACACGCTTCCTTGTGCCGTCTAGTTTATTATAGAAATCAAAGTTAGACTTCAAATCACCCACACAGTAACGTATATCATTGTTTAG
>Ga0222719_10005632_pt1 | contig 10766 bp, 12 predicted proteins | sample C33_34DmetaG_FD_165039 | JGI IMG/M metagenome (GOLD analysis project Ga0222719, IMG submission 165039) | Estuarine water microbial communities from San Francisco Bay, California, United States - C33_34D | ecosystem: Environmental > Aquatic > Marine > Unclassified | place: USA: California...
TCTTCAGGATTGCTACTCATAGCAACTAAATCTTCACCGCCTCTTGGATCTTTCATAATATCATACATTTCACCATCTTGGTCTTTAACTTTCATTATGACATCATACATACCTTCAGCTACTTTTTCTTCTGTAGGAGCTTGTGGTCCGTAAATTTCGCTTTTTATTATATCTAGCATTCCTTGATATGGTTCGTCAAAGTTTGCAGATTCAATCCATTTTTTAATAATTGGTCTTGCATCACCTTCTGGATTTGCGTCTCCTGCATCACCTAAATCATCAAATAGTTCGTCATCACCAAACGCAAAACTTATTGCATTAGTTGCGTCTTCACCACCATCTCCTAATGGAATAGGTTGTTGCATAATTCTTATTACTTCATTTGCAGTATCTAAGTCTGCTGGTAGTGCCCATGTGCCTTCCGAAATCATATTCATATTTTTTTCAAATGCTTCAAAAGTTACACTTTCTTTTGCTTTGCCATATAAATCTTTCTTTGGTGCCGGATCTTTTTTATCTACATTTCCTTGTAGATATTTTTTAACAATCTTAATTGCAGCTTTGTACTGGGCTTCATCGTCATAGTTTATATTTCCTAAAGCAACTGCCAACGCATCATCGGTAACATTGTTTGCAAGGTATTCAATAACATTAATTACTAAATTACGATTCTTTGCTTTAGTGTCCATGTCACTGTTCTTCATTACATTAAAATAGTTTTTAAGTTCTGCTTCGTCTGTTTCATTTTTAAATACTTCAATATTATCAGGACTATTTGATGCTGAAATAATATCACCTGCTCTACTTGCAACTACTGCATCTAGTTCATCGTCACTACGTGTTTCTGCATCTTTATCCATTTTTGCTTCCTTTTTTAAACTTAAAGCTCTACTGACTGCTGGTAAACTATCTACCATACGATCATCAAAAACTTGACGTGTAAGTTTTGTTTTCAAATCTTCTATATCGTTCTCTTCAACTTCTATAACACCGGGCAACCAGTTTTCAAAATAATCTTCATAACCTTTTGCACTACTAATTGCTTTTAGTGTATCTTTTAAACCATAATATCTGTCTGTAGCTGCTTCAATAACTTCTTGTGCTTCTTCAGTGACATAATCATTTGACTTTGCACTACGAACAAATTGCTTTAACTGTTGCATTTCCTGCATAATTTCTACAATATGTAAACCACGTTCATCACGGGTATGGCCTTCATTTGATACATGTCTAGCCATTGCTCTTGCACCAGGTAAGTAGTTGTTAGCAAATTTAAAGCGTTCACCTTCATTATTCTCAATGTAGATAGCACTAATGTTTCTACTTCTTGCACCCAGTTTTGTTTCATCAACTGTTTTACTGTGCTTAATAATAAGTTTTGCTTTTCCTTGTTCTAGGAAACTTTTTTGGCTTGTACCATGTAATCTGTTTTCCATAACTTCGTCCTGGTTACGTTGTGTTAAAAATTGATAATCTTTTTTATCAAGTCTTTCTTTTGTTACATTATGTGTTTCATAGTTTAACATATTTCTTGCACTAAACTTGCTTAAATCTTTAAGGAATCCATACCAAGCATCTGATGTACTACTATCTGCATCCTCTACCATACTATTTGGAAAATAAACTTGTAATTTATCTTCTTCATTAATACTAATAGTGACTGCACCCACTGGCAAGTCTCTGTGTTTAAAGTTAAATTCAAAAAATCTTGCTTGACTCGGATCTGTAGTTACTTCACCTTCACTGTTCCCCAACTTTATGTTTGCTACTCTACTACGTATTTTGTCAAACAGTTCTTCTGATATGTTATCTATGCTTCTCATGTCCGTATTTATCCTAAATCATGATAAAAGGCATAGGCTCTTGGTCAAACTCGTCTCCGTCTCTTATGTAAGTTTCTAACTCTGGATGATAGTTTTTAAGGGTTTGAGCCATACGCATTACAAGAAGTGTACTCATAACTAAGTCATCTGTATCACCTGCTTTTGCTTTAAAACTATTACCTGCAGCAATAAAACTTTTCATTTCACTTACTAACATCTTACTATTAACTTTCACTTTGTCTGTTTCTATTAGTGTTTTGAATTTACTACAAATACTAATTTTACTACGGTGTGTAGTATTATATCCTCTACGATACAGTCTACTATTGCCGTGTACTTTTGGTTCACTCAAAAATATACCTGGAATATTTTCCTCGCCTACTTCTGCTACACTTTGTAATGCAGCTTCACCTATAGTATTATTTTCCATACTATAATATATGTTCATATTATCAACACCTTCATCATGTAAGTATTTGCAAATATCTACTAGAATACGTATCTGTTGCGGTATAGGAGTTTTGTTATGACTCCATTCACCTACTTGTTCCATAGTAGGTATTTCAAATATTTGAATAGCGGCTGGGTCTCCACCTGTGCCTAAACTAGGGTCTAAACCTACTAAGTATGTCATTTGAGGATTAGGAGTTTTCCACCAACGTACAGTGCCATGTTTGAATGCAGGTTCCTTTCCTCTTATATTTGTAAGAACCAAACTATCAATTAATGTTTCGTCATATATAATAAATTCACATTCATGTTCACGTCGGAAACGTTCTTCACCTATACGACCCAGTTCGTCTTCTTTCCATTTTTCATCTCTATCAGGATGTTCCCACCAATAGCTCTGATAACTTTTAAATCCATTTACACCCAAGTCAGTTTCATTACCGTGACTATCAAATGTTTTATTTGCATCACGCCATATTTGTGCAAACTGATCCTCGTCACTATTAGGTGTACTAGTAATAATTGCAGCTCCACCAGTTGCTAGTGTAGGTGAAATACTAGTCCAGAATTCTTTTGCAATACTAGGTCTGACAAATGCAAACTCATCACAGTATAGAAGTGTAATACTCATACCTCGTCCTGTGTTGTCTGTGGTTGCTTGTGCTATAATTCTACTACCATTGTCAAAGTCAATACTGCCTTTATTGTAACTTGTTACGCCTGCACGTATATGATCCGGACATAGTTCATATGCATAGCGTATACGTTGCATAATCTCTTGAGCACCAGCGTATTTGTGTGCTGCAATTAATATAACACTATCCGGCACAAACATTGCATACCATAACAAATAACCAGCTGCAGTTGTACTCTTGCCTGTTTGTCTTGGCAACATATTGATGTTAAATCTGTAATTATGATAAACATCTAGAAGTTTGTGTTGGTATTCATATGCTTTATATTGCATACGTCCTTGTGTAGGATGTTGAATATTAAAATGATTATTCATAAAATAAAACACACCTGTCTTAGGATCAGCACACTTTGCAAACTCGGTGAGTTGCTCGTCAGTATACTTCTCCTTTTTATAGGCCTTTTTAGTTAGTACGCCGTCTAGTGATTTAACCATGCTACATCCTTAAAATATGTTCTTGCGGGTCTAGTACTTATACGAATTATTTTTACTACTACTTCAAAGTTGTCAGCTATGTTTTCGAACATACGCATTCTTAATTGCTTGCCTGCATTTCCGTAACTACTTTTTCCAATAGTAGTGAGGTGTATCTTATTTCCGTACTTAGGAAAAACTCCTCGTACAAATAAACACGTATCTGCTAAATCCTTACTAGGCATCGTACCTCGCATATATGCCTCCGTAAATGTAGGGTTGGGCAAGAAGTCAGGCTCGTCTATAAACGATCCTAGTAGAATAGCCACATATGCTTCAATATCTTCTGGTAAAGTATAACCTTCTTGTCTGCTAGTTTCTATTAAACATTCACGAAAAGCCGATACATACTCGTCCTTAATATATTTCATATAAATATTTATATGTCCGACACTCTATTACTTAACACAAGTGGTCAACCAATCACTAACTTTCCTGTTAGTGTTATTGATTATAAACGTGCAATCAAGTTATATTTTTTGGAAAAAGTAACTGTACTTGACTGGTATGAAGACTGGGATATAAGTAGTCCTAGTTTTAGTATGAAAGTGCCTGCCACTATAATGACTAAAAAATATTATAAAGGCACTAGTAAAATTAGTTTTAGTAGATTCAATGTGCATTTGCGTGATGAATTTAAATGTCAGTATTGTGGTATACAGGAGCAGTATAGTGAACTTACTATGGATCATGTAAAGCCTAGGTCACATGGTGGCAAGGCTACATGGGAAAATATAGTAACCTGTTGTAAGCCTTGTAATACAAAAAAGAGTGATAGCGTATGGAAACCCAGGCGTAAACCACAGGAACCCAATAGTTATCAGTTAGCGGCTCTTAGGAGCCGTTTGCCATTTTATGTGAAACATAAAAGTTGGATAGATTATATAGACAATGGTGTAATCAATGAAACTCTATCAATACGGGTGTAGTGTAAGTCTAGGTGAAGAAGCAACTACATGTTATGGTAAACTAATAGCAGAACAATACGGTTATGAATTTATACAACACAGTGAAAGTAGTGCTAGTAACCCACACATTGCATTAAAGTTTTGCGAAACTTATAGTAATATTACATCACAAGATTTTGTAATATTTGGTTGGAGTCATCCTAATCGTAACAGTTGGTATAACAAGTACGAAAATAAATGGGAACATTTAAATTTTATACAACAGAAGAAACCGGGTAGTGTAAACACTGCTAGTGTAAAAGATTATGTACTACATCAAAACGGTGATTACATACAATACTTGCACGATTGGTATCCTAAACACATAGTAGAAACTACTTGTAAGTTAAACAATTTACATTTTATGCATGTAGATTGTGTGCCAGGTATGGTTGATGTATTAATGGAAAATAAGTCAAAATATATAGCGGATCATTTACATCCTAATGATGAGGGACACCGCTATATACACAATTTATTACAAGACGAACTTAGTCGTCTGATTTAATTTCTTCTGCTTCTAAGAAGTCTTTATAACTTTTATAAAGTTTATCTTCTACGCTTTCTTCAATCTCACGTGGCTCTTGATCCATTGGATTGTCACCAGGTGCACTTGCAGGATATTGCTTTTTAGGTCTGTTGAGTCCACCACTTAGTCCAATTAACTGATCTTCTGTGTCACTGTACTCTTCTTCAGGCTCGTTTGCGTATTCTTCAATTTTGTCTGCATAGTTTTCATAACCTGCTAATTGTAGTATATCAGCTAGTTCTTGAACTGGAACACTTACCATTGCATCATCTTCGCAACCACAGTCTTCTTCCATTTCAATATCATTTTCTTGAACCTTTGATTCTAAAACTCCACCTTCTAAATCATAAGCAACATCATTTAATTCATCCATTATTTGATTGAATGTGGTCATATCTACCTTGCTTGCAATTACATCTAAGTCACCATCATATTTGGTAAACAAGTTATTAAAAGTAGGAGCATTATCATCTAGATACTCAAGAGCGGCATCACCATATTCGCCTACAAAATTATATACTTGATCATATCCCTTTTGTAATAGTTCAGCTGTCAATGGTGCTTTTTTTGCTTCATTCATTCTGTCTTCAATTTCTTGTCTAATCTCATCATAGTTTTGACCTGGATACTTTTTCTCAAACTCTTCTTTACCCATGCCTTCTTCTACGTCTTGGATCATATTTTTGACCGCACCTTCTTCAACTGGTTGCTCTTGCTCCAATGAGATTATTTTATCTAAGTATTCTCTCATATTGTCCATATTCATTTAACTTTCCTTATGTGTTTGCACCAGTGATGCGTTTAATCATGTTCTTATTTGCTACTTTTGTAGTATTATCACTTTTTGGTTGAGCTAGTTTAAGTGGATCTACACTGCCTTTTTTATCTGAGCCTTTAAATATGTCTCCAAAAGAATTTGCAATTCGGTTTATAAAATCATCGCCAACTTTTTTCTCAGGTTGTTTTGGGCCTTGGGCCATACTATAATTGCCCTCTGCATCTTTTTTATACAAATTAGGCCCCATAGGTAGACCTGTAAATCTATTTCTTTCATCACGGCCACGCAATTTATCAATATCTTTATAAGGTGCACTAGGATTAACTTTTCCTATTGCGTCTGGCATATCTAACTCAGGGCCTGTAATAAATCTTTTATCCGGGCCACCACTCTTTGGTGTTGACTTTGGTCTAGCAATTGGAGTTGCTCCTGGTTGCCCAAACTGTTTCATTGCAGCTCTTGTCTGTGGACCCATAATACCATCAGCATCTATTTTAGCACCTCTTGCAATCAATTCTTTTTGTAGAGCTAGTGTACTGTCATAATTTTTTGTATTAGCAGCAGTTGCTTTTACTTTGCCTTTTTTCAAAGCATCTGATTGAGCTCTAATACCCTTCGTAATTTTTTCATAATCAACTTTAGGTTTTGAAACGTCAGGTTGTTTTCCAATCTGTTTAGGGAATATTTTTTCACCTTTTTCACTGGCTTTTTTGCCTAGGTTGTTAATGAAGTCTATAAATGGTCTAGCACTAGGATTTGTTTTACTAACTCTTTGAGGGAGTTTGTAGTCTTGTGGTACAATCCCTCTTTTTTTCAAACGATCTAATTGTAATTTAGTTGGTGTTATATTTGTACCAGTATAATAACCTGTTTTTAAATCAATCTTTTCATTAACAGTAGATTCCTCTTCTGCTATAATATCTTTTAAAGAATCTATTGCTTTATATAAGTCGTTCATTACTTTGCCTTTTCAAACTCATACTTACGGGTTTCTAATCCTTTAAGCATATTTTCATTATACTTGTCACCGAAACTATCTTCTGCTTTAACATCTTTTGCATCTTTATAATCTGGATCATCTAGTTTTGCACTGTACTCGTCACCTTCTTCTTTGATTGCTTCTTCACGAGCAATCTCTTCTGGATGATCACTGTTAATAACAACTAAGTGACTTGCTGGTACGCCAACTGTTTGAGTAATATATTCATATAGTTGATGAGCAGTAACTGGATATTTAAGTTCTGCGTCCATTATAAACACTTCAGCGTTGTTTAATGTTTGGAAATCCATTGGGTGTTCTTGTATAGGTGTCTTTTTAGGTTTACTAATACTTGCAACTTCATATTTTTCTAATGCAGTTTCAAGTGCATTCATTATTTCATCATCGCCTTTTTCGGCCATCTTAATGCGAAACTTATAAGTTTGCTCACTTTCTACAAGGTAACTTTTAAAACTTTTCATCTTTGTGATCCTTTTATATGTATGTATTTATTCCTTTTTGTGTGTATTACGTCCTAATATTTCTTGTAACAACTGTGTACGATCTATAGTATGTCCTTGTCCATCCTCTAAGTCATCGCCGTTGTCTCTTGCCTGTTTTGCAAGTTTTGCATCTAATGTTGCTTTTTTAATTTGTAAATCAACCATACGCAATTTTTTGTTAACTTTGTGTTGTTTTGCACTTAAAGCAGTATCCAACATACGACTTGCATTGTTAAATATTTCTCCACTAAAACGTGCTTCTACATTCATACCCAAGTCCATAAGATCCTTGAATGTGTCCTTTGCTAAGTCTGCTATTTCGTCCATTTCTTTGTCACTGGTATCTAATTCTCTAACACTTGGTAATGCTGCATCTATCTTATCTACATTAGCCATGGCAGTTTGCAATTCAGGTATGTCGTCTGCAGTTACAGTATCTATGTTTTTAATATTTTCTTCTTTAGACAAAGGCATTTCTTCGCTAACTTCAATATTAAAAAGTTCTTCTAGTTTTTTTGTCATGTGGGTTCCTAGTTATTATACTAGTACTTATTTACTAACGTTTACCGTTGTGAAAAATATCTTCTTCAGTTACAACTCTAAAACGCAAACCTTTGTGCTTTGCCCATTTTGCTGCGGCTTCCCACTTTGCATGGTTAATAGCAATTGCAAGTTTTTCTTGTTTACGAGTTTTTTCTGTAAGTATTGTTTGTGATTTAGGTTTAACTTCTATAAGTTCAGCATGTTTTTTACCGTTCTTGTCTTGATACATTACAACAAAATCAGGTACATAAACTGTACCTTTTCCTGTTAATGGATTACGATAAGGTATTTGTATTGCTTCACTTGCCCAGTTTACAACACTTGGATGGTTATCGCAGAAACGCATAAATGCATGTTCCCAGCCACTTCTGTATCTTGGAGATTTGTTTCCACTATATTTTTGTGGATTTTTCATTTCGTATATGCCGTTTGCAAACTTGTTACGACTAAACATATTAAGCCTCTATTTGTCTGGCTATATTTTCATTTGGAGTAATGTTTTGTTCGTAACCTAGTAAACTTGAACTACGTCTACTTAAATTTAAAAAGGTAGGCACTGCACTTTTTAAATCAGCAACACCTTCAAATTGTTGTATAATATCTAATATGTTTACATTAAGTTCGTTGGCCGCTTCTATTGTTGCAGCCGTAAGTGCTGCCGCAGCATCAGTATTTGCAGTTCTTGCTACAAAAAAACTTTTTGCTGCTTCGTACTCCATGTCAGTCATGCTGATTTGATTTGTAAAGTAGTTTGTAAAATAATCCTGCACTCTTTGATCAAAATTATCTGCAGGTTGTACTAGTGGTAAGTTTGTATCTTGTGCCATATTATGTTCCTGCGTCTACTAATTTGCTTAAAGGTTTATTTACAATACTACTTTTTTCACCAACAGTTCGCATATCACTAATTTTAGCTGCATTGGATTTTGTGCCTGCTCTTGGAACTTGATTTGCAAAACCTATATCATATGTACTAGAGTTAGTGATGTTACTTCTATATGTTTGAATATTTTGCCCTTCAGAAAATACTATACCATTTGTAGGTACTATATCACTATTGTTAGGTCTAGTACTAGTTGTGTTTTCTCCAGTAAAATAATTTATTATCCCGTCCTCAATGCCACCTACAAAATCGTTTGCTATTTTTTCTGCTGCTCCAGTGACTGGCACTAGTATATTACTAGTAGGTTTTTTACCAGTTAACAAATTGTTAGCAAAAATACTAATAGTGTCCTGTATTACATTACCAGTAGTAAGGCGTGACTGGTTAAAAATTATTTCAGCATCTGTAATTGTACCTATGACATTGCCTTGAAATAAATCTTTAGGGCGTTCACCTGTTGTTGTTCTAATTGACCCATCTATAAATGCGTTGTCTTCTCCGATTGCTAAATTGTCTGCACTTAAATCACTAACTTCTACATCATAATGTATATCACCAAATCCCCTTGGCGTAATATTATTGACAAAACCTGTAGCATACTTAACCGTTTCATATGCCACTTGCATTGTGTTTTCCATTAGTCCACCGTTAGCGTAAGCATGTTGATCATGACTAAAAGCAGTAATTATAGGATTTACAAGAGTATACTCACCAAATTTATGATTATGCATACTATAGATTTTTATGTTTTTGAAAAATCTTTTATTGCCTCTTTGTAATCCCCATTGTTGTTGAGTTCTGTTTGCGTATTTGTCTGAGGTAGTATAACTGTTTCCATCTAAGTCATACGTAGGGTCTGCATTATAGTATATATAATATTTGTGCCATAAGTTTCTTATATTTTCTTTTGCATCATCATGGAAGCGTATCGTTACTGGCTGATATTGAAAACTGTGATGACTTTGTGTTTTTCTATTGTATTGGTTATGAGTCTGTACATCTAGTGTATAAGAAGGCAAGTCTGCACTTTTAACAAGTATTGGAATTTCTAATTGTTGTATTGTGTCAAATAGTGTTGCTGCTTCTACAGTAAACTCAAACACAACATGAAATAAGTTACTGTATTTTGGTTGTAACTCATAGTTATTGTCTACGAAAGTTTTAGATGCATGTTTATAGTCTCTAACCGTCTTGTCAGAGGTCATTCCATTTAAAAGTGGATTAACACTAGCCATGTATAACTAACTCCTATTAGCCAGTTACAACCTGTCCAACTGTTCTTGCTACACTTGATCCAATTCCTTCACCTAATGGTGTTTGAACTGCGTTATCAAATCTTACACTAAGACTAATCTGTGCTGGTTCTTGTGATGCGTAGTCTAAATCATTGTAGTTTACATTGGCTATAAAACAACCATATAGTTCCCAAGTTTCAAGAACGTTAGGAGTACTAGCACCGTTGCCACCATCTAATATTTCAAAACGTGTAATAAACTTATAGTCTATACCTGAAGCAGCACTTGATTGTTCCATAAAATCAAATTGCTTCTGTACTTGCTCGCCTACTAATTTTGAAACTGCACCGTTTACATCATCACGTAAGTTAACTGTAATCTGTTCCCAACTATGTTTACCTACTAGGTATACTTTACTGTTGTAAATATCAATTATGTTCTCTTCAAATGTAACGCTTGGACGAGTTATATTCATTATTTGTTTTGTCATTTCAGTTCTAGGTGTGCTTACACCAAAGTTTTCAAAACTCGCTCTAAAACGATATTTTAATTTTGGCATTAACAAGCCTTGGCTTGATGCACTCTGGTCACCGTCAATAGGTACTGTAAACTTTGTTAATGATGAAACTGACATTTCATTCTGCTCCTAATCTAATTATAAAAGTATTTATCAGTTTTTTGTCATAAAAAATGGGGGCATAAACCCCCATTGTATTTTTTTTATATTTGTTAAACTGTGCTTGAAGCTGCTACATTTCCGCTTGCAATTTCACCAGTGTTCTTTAATCTTATAGGAATAAAAATAAACTCTGCTGATTTTACAGGTTCAATAGCAACGTCTACGTATAACTCATTACGATCAATTCTATCTGATGTGTTATTTGTATCATCACATACTACCAAATAATCATAAACACCACGCTTTGCA
>Ga0222719_10005635_pt1 | contig 10764 bp, 9 predicted proteins | sample C33_34DmetaG_FD_165039 | JGI IMG/M metagenome (GOLD analysis project Ga0222719, IMG submission 165039) | Estuarine water microbial communities from San Francisco Bay, California, United States - C33_34D | ecosystem: Environmental > Aquatic > Marine > Unclassified | place: USA: California...
GTGACAGCGGGTCTCAAGGAACTACAGGTAATACAGGATCTCAAGGTACAACAGGAACTACAGGTTCTCAAGGTACAACTGGTAATACAGGAAATACTGGTTCTCAAGGAGCTACAGGTTCTCAAGGCACACAAGGCACACAAGGCACTACTGGTAATACAGGAAATACTGGATCTCAAGGTACACAAGGTACTCAGGGTACTACTGGAAATACTGGTTCTCAAGGAGCTACAGGTACACAAGGAACTACTGGCAATACTGGCTCTCAAGGTACAACAGGAACTACAGGTTCTCAAGGTACTACTGGTACTGATGGTACAACAGGCTCTCAAGGTGCTACTGGATCTCAAGGTACTACTGGAAATACAGGCAACACTGGATCACAAGGTACTACTGGTGCTACTGGATCTCAAGGTACAACTGGAAATACAGGATCTACTGGCTCGCAAGGTACTCAAGGTACACAAGGGGTTCAAGGAAATCAAGGGTTATTTGGTGGAAATACTATACAATCTCAATATAGTACTAACACTGATACCTCTTCAGCAGCAAATGGACAGTTTAGACTCAACAATACAACTCTCTCGTCTGCTACTGTACTAACAATAGCAGGTATTCAGGATAGCATTGATATAAAGCCGCTTTTACGTACTCTTGATGATAGTTCTAGCACTGTAAAAACCACTGTCAGAATTCAAGAATTTGATAATGCAAATGTTTTTGCAGTTTTTCAGATAACTTCAGTTACTGAGAGCAATGGTGATTTTCAATGTGATGTTACTTATGTAGATGATAACGGAACATTTGTTAACATCCATACCATGAATCTTAGTTTTTCTCGAACTGGAGATAAAGGTGATACAGGTACACAAGGTACAACTGGTAACACAGGATCTCAAGGTACAACTGGTAACACAGGATCTCAAGGCACAACGGGAGCTACTGGATCTCAAGGAACAACTGGTGCTACAGGGTCACAAGGTACTACTGGTACTACTGGTACTCAAGGTACAACAGGTGCTACTGGATCTCAAGGAACAACTGGTGCTACAGGGTCACAAGGTACTACTGGTACTACTGGTACACAAGGAACAACTGGAGCTACAGGTACTCAAGGAACAACAGGCGCTACTGGTTCTCAGGGCACGACTGGTAATACTGGTTCACAAGGTACTCAAGGTATACAAGGTACAAGCTTTGATACAACGGGTGACAAAACACTTGTTGGAAATTTAACTTTAAGGTCAGATGATGGAGGCAGCGCACAAGATCCAACATTAGACCTATATCGCAATAGTTCCTCACCGGCTGATTCTGATATAATAGGTCAAATTTTATTCAGTGGTGAAGATTCAGGAGGCACTAAAACTACTTATGCACAACTTGCTAGTGGTATAACAGATATAACTAACGGCACTGAAGATGGAGATCTGGATTTACGAGTGATGTCTGCAGGTAGTATCTCTAATAGAATTTCAATTAGGGGAAATGCCACAACACGTTTTCTCGGTAAAGATGTTGAATTAGGTCCAAATATTAATTTAATATTTGAAGGTTCATCAGAAGACAGTAACGAAACTACTATAACAGCTACTAACCCCACCGCAGACCGCACTATTACATTGCCTGATGCTACAGGAACTGTCGCTCTTACCTCAGACTTACCCACCAATCAAGACTTTGGATTAGTAACAGGCGCAGTTGATGGTTCTGAAGATTATGGAAGCGTCGCGTGATAAAATTTAAAATTATAATAAGGAGTGTCAATAATGGCAACACAAGTACAATTTAGAAGGGGAAGTCGTGCTCAGAATGATGCTTTCACTGGCGCTGCTGGTGAGATTTCTGTCGATACTGATGGTAATAATCTACGAGTACATGATGGTTCTACCGCTGGTGGTATCCCACAAATGCCTACAGGAACTATACTAGCTTATGGCTCTATAACCGTACCAGATGGTTATCTACGCTGTAATGATGCAGCCGTAAGCAGGACCACTTATGCAGCACTGTTTGCAATAATTGGAACTACATATGGAGTGGGAGATGGATCTACAACATTCAATGTTCCAGACCTAAGAGACAGAGCGCCCCATGGTAGAGACACATTTACTATTGGAACTACCACTACAGCAAAAGTAGATGCTTCTGGTCAATTTGCTTCCGCTTCAGGAAGTGCTTCACCTGTTTTAACTAATGTAACAGTTGCTGCTACAGCTAAAGACTCTTCAACTACTGCAGTTGTATCTGATGTTAACGATTCTGGACACACTCATACTATCACCTATCCAGGAACCGCAGTAGAGTTTATGATAAAGACATAACATGACTGATAATATACGTGAACTTGACCAAATACAGACTGAACTTGATCGATTACATGAACGTTCTCAAGGTAATAAGGCGACTATATCTGCACATGAAGCTGTGTGCGAGGAACGTTATGTTCAAATTATGAATTCTATGACTACAATGCACGAAGAGCTACAGATTCTGCATAAAAAAGTAGATGACGTGTCTGATCTTGCTACTCAAGGCCGTACATCTCTAAAAACTCTACTCTGGATAGGCGGAGTAGTTGCAGGTGTTATTACCCTTTTAACAATGATTATAAATGTATTTCCTCGATGAGTTTTTTTAGACTAAATGTAGATAAACTATTAACTAAACTTCCACACCCTGTAACATTTAATGAGTCTCAGTGTGAGATGATTGAAGGGCTTAATAACAATCGTTTCTTTGTTCATATAGCAGCTCGTCGTACTGGTAAGTCTTATGCCGCTGCTATACTAGCGTTTGCTAAGCTACTTGAGCCTGGTCAACAGGTAATGGTTGTAGCCCCTAATTTTTCACTATCATCTATTATCTGGGATTATGTAACTGATTTAATAAAACAACTTGAAATAGAAGTAGAGCGTTTTAATCAAAAAGATAAAGTTGTTAGACTAATAAATGGATCTGTTTTTAGGCTTCTTTCAGCTAATAACCGTGACTCTCTTGTTGGCCGTGCTGCAAACCTACTTATAGTAGATGAAGCTGCTATTATACCTAATGAAGAATATTTTACTCGTGATTTACGTCCTGCACTTTCGACTTTTAAAGACTCTCGTTGTTTATGGATATCAACTCCTCGTGGAAAGGGTAACTACCTATATACCTACTATCTGCGTGGACAAGACGGTGAGTATGAAGATTGGGGATCGTGTGTCCACACCTGGAGATCTAATCCTTTACTTTCTGAGAAAGATATAGGAGAAGCACGAAAAGCTGTTTCTCGCGCACTATTTGCTCAAGAGTATGAATGTGAGTGGACAACGACTGAGACCCAAATATTTGAAGCCTTAGATGAAGCAAAACATCTTGGAGAATTTGTAGGGGAACGCTTCTCTGAGGTAATTGGAGGTCTTGACGTAGGGTACAGAGATGAGAATGTTTTTGTTGTGATTGGTTATGATGGGCAAGCATATTATTTGCTAGATGAGTATGTATCAAAAGAATCTACTACATCAGAACTTGCCTCAGCTATTCAAGAAAAGATGGATGAGTGGAATATTGACTCTATTTATATAGACTCAGCTGCTCAACAAGTTAAAGCTGACTTTGCTTATGATTATGATATATATTGTGAAAATGCTATCAAGTCAGTAAACGACGGTATAAACTTTTTACAAGTTCTTATAGAGCAAGATAATATATATTTTGATACTCTTGGAGCGTCACATACTTTTTCTGCTATGAGTTCTTATAAGTGGAACCCTAATACAGAAACACCTAAACCTGTGCATGATTGGGCATCTCATCCTTGTGACGCAGTTAGATATGCAATATATACACACTCTAAGATGAGTAATATTTCAATTTATGCCTGATCTTAGAGTCATAGTATTAAATTATAAACGACAAGAGAATGTTTTAAAAATTGTTCAGGCCCTTAGCCTGTATTTTCCTGTTACTGTTATTAACAATAATCCTAATAAAAGTTTTCCCTATCTTGGTCAGCCTATAGAAGTAATTAATAATGATGAAAATTTTATGTGTATGGAGCGTTGGGTTCGATGTTTTGAGTATAACGAAGAATATAAGTTAGTTTTAGATGATGATATACTTCCTTCCCTTTCTATTATCGAACGAATGAAATCGTTTAATGATCCAATTGTAGGAATCTATGGTAAATCAGAAGTAGAGTCCGCTACCTCTTACTCTGAGTTAGAAGATCACTGGTGCGTAGATAAAAATGTTGACTTTTTAGTAGGTAGTGCGGTACTAGTAAAGCAGTCTGCTCTAAATACAATACAGTCTTCAATTGAAAAAATTGGATACCCTAAGCGTGGTGATGATATTATTGTAAGCTATTTACTTAAAAAGCAATTTAATTTAAAGAAGTTACGCACTGTAAGCGGAAAAGTCCTAATGCTACCTGAAAGTGATGTGGGATTGAATACAGATCCTTCTCATTTTCTGATGCGTTGGAAAGTAATTGAAAAATTCAAAAATAGTTCTTGGTAAAAATAGAAAATTATCATATGATGAATCAGTTAAAAAGATTACCGATAAAATATATAAGAGATTTTATCAAAAAAGATTATAAATTACGTGATGAATGTTTTATTTGCGGTTCTAAACAGCAACTTGAGCTTCACCACTTACTAAGTGTAAGTGAGCTTTTTAATAATTGGTGTACTAAAAATCGTATAATCGATTTTGACTTAGATCAACTTAAAGCTCACCGTTTTACTTTTTCTCAAGATTGCTCTGAGCAGTTATCTCATGAAAATTTATTTACACTTTGTAGTAATCACCATAAACAACTTCATAGTATTTATGGGCAAACATATTCTAATCATCTAGCACCTAAGATAAAAAACTGGCTAGATATTCAAAGGGCAAAAAATGGCAGATGAAGAATTAAGAGGCGTTAGAAAGTGGGTGGCAGATAGATTAAAACTTAACCCTGCTCAACCCTCTATCGCTTCTTTAGAACCTTATGCATCCCCTGAAAATATTGTTGATTTTGAGCAAGCTTATCGAGAGATTGAAGTTGTTCATCGTTCAATAGATATGATAATTAATGCTTGTGTAGAAATACCTTTAGTAGTTGACGGTCAAAGCCCTGCAAAAAAAGTTAATAAGCTATTAAATATTAAGCCAAATCCTTTTGAAGACAGGGTTCGTTTATTTAGGCGTGCTTTTTTAGATTTTATTTTAGATGGAAACGCATTTTTTTACTATGACGGTACTGACTTGTATTTACTACCTGCTAATGATGTTGAAGTAGTTCCTGATGACCGTACTTTTGTATCTCATTATAATTATTTAGTATCAAATCAAGGATCACAAGACTTTTATGGTTTTGGTGGCGGTAAAAATACTAGGAAGTCAGACTCAATACAATTTTCTCCAGAAGAGATTATTCATGTCATGGCTGAAAACGAGCTTTCAATATTTAGAGGAACCTCAAAGTTAAAACCTATTCTAAAACTTATGGAACTTTATCATTACATGATCAAGTTTCAACGTCAGTTTTTTAAAAATAATGCGTTACCAGGTTTTGTATTAACAACAGATAATATTTTATCTCAAAGAGTTAAGCAACGTCTTTTAGAAGCTTGGAAGTCTACGTATACTACTATATTTGATGGAGCTAGAAATCCCGCAATATTAGACGGTGGACTTAAGATAGATTCTTTCTCAACTGTGAATTTTGATCAACTAGATTTTGAAGATTCCATAGAAAGAATTCAACAAGATATGGCAAAAGCTCTTGGTGTTCCTTACGTACTATTGAAGTCAGGTAATAATGCTAATATCGATGCTAATCAGAAGTTATTCTATCTTCACACTGTTTTACCTATATTGACTCAATTCTGTTCTGCATTTGCTCATTTTTTCAATAACGGAGTTAATATATACCCTGAAAGACTTTCGGTACCTGCGTTACAACCTGATAATAGAACTCAGGCGATCTACTATTCAACTCTCGTAAATACAGGAATTATAACCCCAAATGAAGCTCGTGAAGGATTAAGATTTCCAAAATTAGATAATAATGATAACATAAGAGTACCACAGAATATCACTGGTAGTGCGACTGATGCTACCCAAGGTGGAAGACCTCCAAGCGAGGAAACACTAAATGAGGAAGATAATAATGGATAAAACCTTATATTTAAATAGCTCCTTTGAAAGTAAAGCTTTTAAGAAAGGCTCAAAATCTCTCAACATAGCTGGATATGCAAATACAACTGTAAAAGACCGAGCAGGTGATGTTGTAACTGCAGAAGCATGGGCTAAAGGTGTAGAAAACTTTAGACGCAATCCAGTATTGCTTTATCAACATAAGCATGACTGCCCTATTGGTAAAGTTGAAAAGATTCAAGTCGATAAAAAAGGACTTTATGTAGAAGGAATGATATCAGAAGCTGCTGAAAAAACACACGGCGTCCAAACTCTTGTTAGAGATGGTGCATTAAAAAGTTTTTCTGTAGGCTTCAGAGTAAAAGACGGAAAATATAATAGAGATGATGATTCAATGCTTATCACTGATGTTGAACTACTTGAAATTTCAGTAGTATCAGTGCCTTGTAATCAAGATTCCCTGTTCTCAATTCGTAAAAGCTTTGAATCTGATAAAGATTATAATGAATTTGTAAACACACTTGAAGAAGTATCAAGTGAAGAAATTAAGATGATGCGTAGTATAAAGGCTGGAATCACCGATGTACACGATGGACATTATCACACCGTTGAAATGGAAGAAAATGGAAACGGAGTTACTACATACGCATCGCATATGTCCAACCATGCACACAAAGTTGTAAATGGCGTTGTACTAGAGGCTGAGGGTCATACTCATGCTATTACTATGATGGGTGTTCCAATTCATAATATGGAGGAAGAAGACGTTGTAAGTGAACGTCCTTTATCTCCGTCAGAGGAGGATGCAATGTCTCAAGATAAGAATGACATTGTTGAAGAAACTAAAGAAGAATCTGTAGCCGTCGAAGAAACAGTAGAAAAAGATACTGTTGAGGTTGTTGCAGAAAAATCTGAGGAGGATTCAGCAGAACTTGACACTAAAGCAACTGTCGAAGAAAGTATTGATGATATGGAAAAGGAAGATTTAGATAATGATCTAGAGATTCGTGATCCTAATGAGTCTATTCCTATGGTAAACTTGCTATCAGCAAATCCAGAGGGACTTCAGCATGGTGACTTAGTTAATTACGACCAAAAAATGTTTAGGGTAACTAAATTAGCAACTGCCCAATCACCAATCTTTAAATTTTTAGAGATTGACGCAGACGGTAAAGAAAGTGATAATGTTCTTAATGTGAATGCAGATGAACTATCACAAACCAATACCGAAATTAATTCAAAGAGTGAAGACGAAGTTTTTAACGAAAGTCTGACTAAAGAGCTTCACAATATTTCTGATAAGGAGAAAGACAAAATGGCTGATCAAGTCGTAGATACGATCGATCTAGAATCTGTTCAAAAAGAAGCAGCATCTGAGATCAAAAAAGAAGCTACTCCAGTAGTAGAAGTGTCTGAGCCTCAAGTTGCAGAACTGGTAGAAAAAGCCGGTGAAGCTATTATAACAGAGTCAGACGCAAAAGAAAAATCTGATTACACTCCTCGCGAAAGCGAGCAGGTAAGTGAGTTAAAATCTCAAATCGCTAAATACCAAGATGAGGTTAATGCACTTCAGCGTTCTAAAATGCATTATCAAGAATCATCACGTAACCAGCAGCAGTACTCTGAAAAAGAGCAAGCTAATGCTGTTATGTTAGCAAAAATGCTTAATAGAAGAGACGTATTTGACACAAAATATGGTTCTCGTATGAAAGCAGTGACAACTGTTGATCAATTCTTGAGCAACTTTTCACAAAACATTTATACAGAGATGGAACAGCAGTTAATAATTGCTCCAATGTTCAATCGCGTTTCTGTAGATGCTAGAAACTTTAGAGTACCAGTAGCAGATGAAGATACAGACGGTGATGTAGCACAGTTTGCATCAGGAACATTTGCAACAGGTATTGCAGATACAACCCGTGTTCCAACTACAAACCAGAACACAATTTCATCTGTAGACTTTACTCCACACAAGTTCATGGCTACAACACACCTTGCAAAAGACGAAGAGGAAGATGTAGTTCTTCCATTGTTGGACTTCCTACGTGCAGCAGCAACTCGTCGATTAGCTCGTGCTATTGATAAGTCAATCTTACGTGGAACAGGTGCTTTAAGTGGATTTACAGCATCACCTACAAATGCAATTACCCCAGGTACAGGCTATGCTTCTGTTATTGAGGGAATCACAAATCTAGCTTCAGACGTTTCACTTTCTGTAGCTACAGGTTCCGCAAACGATAAAGCAGATCCATCTGATATTGCAGCAGCTCGTAGTGCCATAGGTAAATACGGTCTTCAGCTTGGTAACGATCTTGTATATGTTACTTCAATTGAAGGTTATAATAACCTTGTAACAACTTCAGACTTCCAGACTGTAGATAAGTTCGGACCTAACGCAACATATCTAACTGGTTCAGTTGGTGCTGTATACGGTATTCCAATTGCTATCTCTGAGTTCCTAGATAATGTAGGATCAACAGGAAATCATGTCGGAGTCTTATTGTATAAGCCTGGATTTATGATCGCAGAACGTCGCGGTATTGAAATCGAGAGCGAGTACGAACCACGCCAGCAGGTCACTGCAATGTACATGTCAACACGTATTGACTTCAAAGCATTGACCACAAACGCAAGCTCAGCATTAGATACTTCAAAGTATTCATATGCATGTGTAGTTGACGCAGGTTAATAAAAGATTACATCTTTGGTTAACACAGGGGGAGGCGGACATCGTCTCCCCTTTTATCATTCAAAAGGAGAATTATTATGGTAGATTTACCAGATCATATAAAAAATTTAGAAGAAGCACGTGCTTATCTACTTAGACATGGGTACAGTGTTGATGTAGCTAATGAAGAGTTATCAAACTGGACTCCTTCAGGCGTTGAAGTAGTACAACCTACTCCTGAGCCTACACCTGAGCCTGAGCTCGAAATTGAAGAAGATGACGAGGAAGACGAAGAGTGGGACGAAGAAGACGAAGAGTGGGATGACGAAGAAGAAGAAGACGACGACGATGAAGAAGAAGACGAAGAATAAAATTTTTAAGGCAGGTGTTCCATGGTTGATAGATTACAAGAAAATTTAGGTAAATATCCTTATATAGATTTAGCGCAAGTAAAAGACTACTTATCTATTTCTAGCACTACAGCAGATGCTAGACTAGCTAATATAATAAGTTATGCAACAGGAGTTGTAGAGCATTATATAAGCCAAGAAGTTTTAGCTAATGATTATGTAGAGGTTTTTGATGGAGGGAAGTCTTCCGTAATGGTAAGCAGACTACCTTTATCTAATGTATATTCTGTATCTGAATATAATGGTCAAGAAGACCATGTTCTTGATGATCCAACAACAATAGGAACACCTGTCCGTACTTCTACTGATTCTCTATCTTTAAGCTTTAAAAACGATGCACATCTTAACGGTAAGATTAAAAAATTTGGTAAGTCTTCTTTGGAGCTTGCTACTGCTGATTATGTCTTAGGCACTCCTGTGACTGATCAGCTAAAATTTGAAGAAGGTGATTTTACCATTGAGATGTTTATTAGAGTTGATGAAGCGACTCTACAAGATAATGTAATATTTTCAATTAATACAGACTCTTCAAATTACATGGAGTTTAAATTAGCAAATCAAAGAGGTTTAGCATTTGAGGCAAATATTGCGGGAACAACAACAATAGTACAAGGTGCGAACACAGATATCGAGACTCAACAATTTGCAAAACGTAGATGGGCACATGTAGCAGTTACGAGAGATTTAGAAAACGAAAAACTTTATTTACATTATAACGGAAACGTTATTTCAGATACATCTTTTGCGCTCGATAATTTAACTTTTACTTCTAACGTAGAAATTGGAAGCACTTTTAAAGGATATATAGACGAGGTGCGCGTATCAGAAAAGGCAAAATATACAGCCGATTTTACAAATATTAGTCAGAGATTTAGGCCTGATAATGATACTGCGCTTTTAATTCACTTTGATGGAAGAAATAATCAAACTATAGCTCAAGACGTACACAATGCTATAAACGAGTTTAATTTTTCTCGTGATATGGGCGAGGTTACACGAGATACTGGAGGTGCAGGAACGCGTGGTACCTATCCTACAAGTAGAACCTCTTATCCAGCACTAACACTTGCAGGTCCTCCTGCATTTCAGCCTTTTCCTTCAGGGGTGCGTGTGGAGTATAGAGCGGGATACGAATCTAGTGAAGTTCCACAAGATATTCAACTTGCTACTCTTGATTTTATCAAATTGATATATAAACAAGATCAAGAGAAAAAAGGATTCTCATTTGAGGGTGAACGTGGTGATAACTTCCCACTCGCTGGTAACTTCCCGCCTCATATTAGACGTATTTTAGATCTTTACAGGATAATTGCTTAATGGCAAGATATGTCCAAACCTTACAAACATTTTTTCCTAATAAAAAGATACGTGTAGATGTAGGGCTTCGTTCTCAAGAAGCTAAAAAGCTTGGTTCTATAAGAAATGAAGTAACTCGTGCAGTATCAGATTTTATATCAGAAGAGCTTAAAAAAGGTGGGTTTGGAGGTAAACTTTCCTCTAAACAAAAAAACGTTTTTAAAAAAGCTGCAGGAACTAAAGGAGATCCATCTC
>Ga0222719_10005637_pt1 | contig 10763 bp, 21 predicted proteins | sample C33_34DmetaG_FD_165039 | JGI IMG/M metagenome (GOLD analysis project Ga0222719, IMG submission 165039) | Estuarine water microbial communities from San Francisco Bay, California, United States - C33_34D | ecosystem: Environmental > Aquatic > Marine > Unclassified | place: USA: California...
CCTCAATCTCAGGAGTGCCGCTACGCTTTGTAATGTCCCTAGCTAAATCTTCTTGCTTTTGACGGTCTTGACTTAACGCTTCAGCAGCCAGAAGGTCGGATAACGCATCCCTAGCAGCAGTCTGGTCGGCAGCAAGGTTCCTAGCAGCAGTGGCACCAGCACCAGAATAATCCTGATTTAGCGGCCCAACAGTAAAGCTGTCGCCGCTATCTTGGAAAACATCGAAATTATTGTTACCGCCGCCGGAATAATCATAAGACGCATCGCCCATAGAAGGGGCGCTGCTAGTGCTGAAACCCATGCCAGCTTCGTCATATACAAATGACGGAACACCACCAGGGCCAGGCTGACCAGTACCGCCCATCGCGCTCAAAGCAGCAGCTTCGCCGGGAGTAATGTAAGACAGCATGTGCGGCATACCACCCATCATAGCTTGACGCGGTACAGCACCGCCCATTGCCATGCCCATCGGCTGTGGCTGGAAAATATCTACATTCTGCATGGGAGCAGGCATCGGCAATGGCGCACTCATAGGAGATTGCATCGGCGCTTGCATCGGAGGAGTGCGCTGCGCGGACAGGCCAGACATAAAGCCCTTAAACTGCGCTCGCATGGATGGGTCGCTCTGAAAATTTACTGCTGTAGGATTAGCGGGAGCGGCGGGCGGTGGTGCCATCATCGCTCCCATCTGGTAATTTTGTGCCATATTGCCTGCCTCAAATTAATTTGACAGGTTCAATAATAGGCTAAATTGCCTTTCGGGGCAACCGTACTAGAAGGTTTGGTCAGAATAAGGGTCAGATACAAGACAAAAAACATTCATGTCCATGTTTTGACCCAAAAAATCATGCAAAGAGAACGTCAATTCCTCTTGAGTCAAGGAAGGATTCTTCTCTTTTGCTATTTGTAGCACCTTCCCGTAGTCATAAACCCGGCTAGGTGCCAAAAAAGCATACCCAATTATAGCAGACTCAAAAAAACCCATTTCTAAATAAAAATTCTTCGGCCTCATTCTAACGCTCCTGTAAGTACGGAAATCTCGTCAACACATTGTGATAAAATTTTTTGCCCCCTCTCATCCAAATCACCCACGGGGTAGCTTCGGATGCCGTTCAATAAGCGCTGTATCCGCTCTCTCTGGAAAGGGGTCAGGGTACCTTGGCCTCTACTTTCAACCACAGGTTTATCTTCTTCTGAGTTAGCCAACCATCGCACAGCATACTCAAGCGGCAAGTCTATTTTTGTGTGCCCACTCTCATAATAGCAGTACATTCGGTAGGAAACGCCAAGCTTGTCAGCGATTTCACGCCGACTCAAGCCGGATTTCTTGCGATACTCGACTAAATCGCCTGGCACCCATGCTGAATACTTGCTCTTACCGCGCCCGTTCTGCATGTTCTACCTCCATAACGCCATGCTTTACGCAGTCCTCAATGAAATCAGGAACACTTGAGAACCTGAACGCCTTCTGCCGCGACTCACAATAAGTAGCTGCCATCAGCTTGAGCATCTGTTGGTCATCCTTCATGGGCTGTTGGTGCTTGTCCCGCAAGCCCTGAATGAACTCTTCGTCTGTGTAAGCGTGGAAAGAGTACCCATCCCCGCCTTTGATTGTGTATTTAGTCATTTGAACCTCCATGACTGTCAATGTTTTAACAATAATAGGAAATTTATTTCACATAGTCAAGGGGGATGGTCAAAAAATTGACGATTGTTAGTGCAAAACTTGGCGTCAAAATTTTGACAGTCAACCCCTAACTTAGGGGGGGTACGCCATTTATTTGACGCCCCGACAAATTCGAGCGCGGCCTCTAGGGTACCTTGGCAATTGTACGGGTTACTGCACAAAAAAAGAGCCGCGCGATGGCGGCTCTTTTGTTCTGGTTTGGGGCGGCTTCGCTATGCGCGAAGCCTTGTCACTGAGCCTTGCATAAATGCCCTAGCTATCTGGTATGGCAGATTATGGCATATATCTTCTGGCGCATCTTCGCGTATTATAACCGCGCTGGCTGGCGTTGCTATATGCCGCTGGTATGATTCCAGTATTTCATAGCCGCCCATGTCATAGCGGCCAGCAGATGCACCGTAGCGGTGATTATAATGCTGTTGCGTATATGTCAAAACCGCATCTTGGCCTATCGCGTTGCGTATTTCAGATATTCTGGCAACGATATTATCGCGCCCCATGCCAGTTAATTCTGATAATTCGCGGACTGTAGCACCGCCAGACTGGCGGCAAGCGCGGTATATCATGCCAATATTACTGCCAGAGCGATAAGGGCAATCTGGCGTGATAACGGTTTCAACATGGGTATCAGCTTCGCCATTGCCGCCAGTTAGCCGCTCTTTATCGCACGTTTCAATGGCGTTTATTAACAGTCTAACCCAATTGGCGGCTTTCTTGCTGGATAGCGTTGCCGGGTGCTGGCGGAATTCTATTGTGCCATGTTCATAGGGCTTGATATTAAACGCCATGAATTTTGTGCTTTTTTGCCAGAAACGCGCCCCATTTTGTTCCTTCCAGCTCACTATAACGTTTGATAAATCTTCCAAATTTTCAGCATTATCAAAGGCGCGGCTGGTTTTAGTCCAATTAAGATTTGATATCATGCTGGCGGCTGGCGGATTAGAGCGGCTACGCGGCATGGCATTATCAATAAAATCCTGATTTAAACCATAGAAGCGCATGATATCTTTAACCAGTGAAAAACCCATTAAATTGCTGATATCGCATAGCCAATTATCGGCTGGTTTAAAAACACTGTAAGCCGCTCTGGCCTTTGAATCTTCCCAAAATGCCGCAAGCTGATTAGAGTAGGCCTTTAAACGCCTAGTGCCTACATGCACATGCATACCGCAATTTTGGATATAACGAAGGCCAAGATTAGAGCATACTTCCATTGCCTTTGAATAATCTGCCCAGAATTCAGGGCAATCAACCGCTGGCGGAAAAACTAATTCCACATCAACACCGCCAGAATTATCTTCAACGCATTTAATCCAACCAAGGCCAGCGTCTCTTAAGGCGTTGCGCGTTGCATTAATCGGGTCATTGCGTACATATAAAGGGCAATTGCCAGCGTTATATTCTTGTTCTATGCCAAAAGTGGCATGGGTATTTGGTAAAGTCCAGTTTGTGTAGGTCATTGTTTTTGTTTCCTTTTTTGGTTTCACAATGCAGGGGCAAGCCCTAGCCTCTATAGAATATCACAGAAACAAGTTTCAAACAAGAACAATTGTACGGGTTATGCCATTGAAAACATTGCGTTTTTTATTTTCTCGAAAATTATTTTTGCGGGGCGTTTTTGGGGATAAATGGAACGGGCGCGCCCGCGTATATGTATTAGGATTCAGAAAGTATCAAATGATACTAATACCATTACCTAAATCCCCGATGCCCCGATGCCCGACCTCCAACTGGTGTGCTGCCCGATGCCCGAACAATTGTTCAGCTCCGGCCCGAGAAATGGCGAGCAGCTCGTGCTGCCCGCCTGGTATTAGAGAATATGTTCGGGATTCGTTAGTTTCAGCTCCTCCATTTTTTCCTCTACTGTAATCCTAACTGTGTCCTCGTTTGCCCAGCACAAGCGAAACACGCCATCTGCTGCCTCCTGTGTTCCGCGCTTTGTCTGCCAAACGTCCCCGTTCTTCATGTAGGTCGTAACGTAAAACACTTTGTACTTCGTACTCATACCGTTTCCCCTCTCTTCGCTGCTTCCATCTTTTCATCGCTCCAATCGTCTACATACTCCTCCTGAATACGAGAAAGAGAAACCTCAGTCTCTGTTAGCTCTTGCAATTCCTCTCTTGAAACAGTGTGCTGCGAGTGGGAAACAACCCAGTCTACGCGGCGAGCAATCTCTTCGTCCAGCCACTCGTGCGCCTCTTCCATTGTGTCAAAATATTCTACATCTGGCTCATTATCCAGATGGTCAATCTTATATGTAACTTTATATAAAAGCATTTCGCTCTCCTTTTTGTTTCGTCTCACTCTTATAATATAGGAAAGTTATTTCACTAATACAACAAAAAAATACAGTTTTTAGTGTCAGTAATTTGACGCAGGCAGCGGCGACTCGAACTACAACTCCTGCGGCGCTGCACGAACAATTGTTCGGAGGAGGAGCTGCGAGCGCCGGGATTCGGGCAAAAAAAAGAGCCCGCATTTGCGAGCTCTTTCCCGAACATTTCCCCGGTTTAGTCGTAAGACTCCTCCAAACCATTCTCCGCGATATCAATCTCGATATCTTCGATTGCTTGCTCCCAGAACTCCTCAAATGTTTTGTAGGCGTTTCTATAGTCCGGGCTGAAAGAATATCTTACGTCACTCCCGGACACGGCAATAACCGTGTCCATAGTTCCTTCGTCAACCAACGTGTACTCGTACCCAAGCTTACTCATCTTCTTGCTCCTCTGGCTCTGGATACTTCCAATGTGCGGTATCGCGGATTACTTCCCAATTGATACCAATCGCTGCGTCATGGTTATCGTCAAGGCCGTGCAGTACATCAAGACCCTGCTCCTTGGTCAACCATTTACACTCCATTAGCACATCGTCCAAAGACCAGATGATTGCAATCTGGCCTTCGTCAAGTTCAATCGTTCTCTTATTCATCTTCTTGCTCCACTTCCTCTGCTTCACCATACATGATGCACTCAGCACACGCGGTTTCCATGAACTCGCACTCTTCGCATCCCTCAACTGGTTTATATTCCTTATTCATTTTAAAGCTCCTGTTTCGTTTCTATACTTATAATATAAGAAACTTATTTCATCATATCAAGAGAAAAATGCAGTTTATGGTGTCAGTAATTTGACACTACTCGGCGCGGGAACTCGGCGCAGCGGAACGCGCAGCTCGAACAATTGTTCGGATAACGCGCAGCGGGCAAAAGAAAAGGCCCGCCGCAGCGGACCTTCTCCCAAGGAGCTCGCCGGGATTACGGGCCCGACACCCGAACAGTTCTACGCATCCCGAACAACAACACCCCACTCCTGGTTATAATATGGCTCGAAATCCAGAACAATTTGCTTTGCTGAGTCCGCGGAGCTGGCGCTTACGAAGTAAGACCGCCCGCCCTTTGTTAGGGTAACAAGATAGTTTCGCATCACGCGGCCTCCTGTTCCATAACGTACTCACTGACTACTTGCTCGCCAATGATGTAGACGTACATATTTACCACTTTCTCCGGGTCACTCAAATCTGTTCCACACTCTCCAAAGTTATCTTCCTCGTACTCTTTAACGAATTGGATAATCTTGAAAGCGTTGCTGCCCATCCAGTCAATCGCCTGCTGTGTTCCAATAATATAGTAGTCTGTGTTAAAGCACTCGTGGTGCAAATCGTCCAGATTGTCCTTTACCCACTCCGTCCCTTGGCATTCTAGTGTCTCGGTCAACCAGTCGTCAAAGTACTCTTCAATCTCTGAATATTTATAGTTCATATCGTCCTCGTTTAGTTTGTTTCGTTTCACATTGTAGGGCGGTTGGTTCAACTTGGCTTTTCTGTTGTCTAAATGGAGGTCAGAACAACAACCACTTCAACCGCCCTACCCTTATAATATAGGAAACTATTTTCACACAATCAAGAAAAAAATGCACTTTTTTGCGTCAAACATTTGACACCCGCAGCGGGCTTATTCACGGCGACCTCTGGTTGGGCGCTGCTGGGGGGGGGCGAACAATTGTACGGACGGCGCTGCCTGGGAGGAAGAGTACGGACAATTGCACCACGAGCCCGGCGGAGCTGCCTGGCTTTCCCGGTAAATTCCCGGTTAAGTCCCGAACAATTGTGAACCATGCCGTGCCCGCTGCCTGGCGCCGAACCCCGATTCACCCGGCAGCCGGGCCTGGTCCCGAACAATTGCCCGGCGGAGGCCCCGATGAACCAGGCGCTGCGGGCCCGATGACCCCGATTACCCAGGCAGCCAGTCCCCGAACCCGAACAATTACCCGGGTACCCCGCAGCCCGAGCCCCGATAACCCGAACAATTCAAGCCCGATGCCAGGATACCCGCAAAAAAAGACCCCGAGGCAGCCACCCCGAGGCCCGATTCCCGAACAAATCCCCGCCTCCGAGGGAAATCCTCCCCGTCTCCCCGGGTGGGCGGTGTTATTCCGCGTTATTTACGCTTCTTCGTTATCATCAGTTATCTCTACAACCCCTGCTTGCTCTGGCGTTACGTTCTTCATCCTACGCTCTGCCATACGCTGAAATTCTGCAAGTTTCTCAAGGACTTGCTCCCTATTCATCGCGGTAACATCTTCGTGCATAACGTGGCTTTTATTTACGAGTAGTCCTGTAGCCTTCAATCTCAGCTCTTCTGCGCGGATTGCCTCGCCATATTTACCCAGCTCCCAAGCCTCATCACGCATCTTCTTTAGGTCACGCACAGACTTGTCCACAGTGACGCCATACTTCGTTCTGGCCTCTAGCCTCATCTCTTCTAAGCGTTCCTGTACGATAGGGTTACGCAACAGCCTCACAGCGGCTACAGCGGGGTTTTTATACCCAGCTTCTCTAGCCGCGGCTGTTTGCGTCTTATCTCCATTAAAATACAAATCGAGAAAAGTCTGCTGTTGAGGTTTGAGCCTCTCCATTCCAACAGAGGTTTGTTCCTTTGTTAAAGGCTCTCCGACTTTGGGCATTTCGCCACTCCTTTCTGCTATAATATATTGGGGACTTTGGTACGTCCCAATATATATATATATATACAAAGTTACCAAAGTTACCAAAGTACAAATGTTTTCAGTAACTTAAATAAACTTTGGTAAGATATTGGTTTAAAAACAAAGTTACCAAAGTTGCCTTGTAAGTTATTGTAAACAAACAATAAGCAACTTTGGTTAAAACAACTTTGTTTTCCAAACCCAAAGTTACCAAAGTTAATTGACCCTTTTCCGCCAACATTCCCACAACCCAAAGATGCCCATCACTAACATAATAAAACCAATACCACCAATAGATAAGGTTGCAATAATTTCCGCGGCATCAACCTGAAAGCGAACAATTTCCCGCGCTGATACCAATAGGAACAACCCGAACAAAATGCACAACCAAGAAAATCCATAATACATCATTATTTATACTCCTCTTTGAATTTTTGTAGGCTTTCATTGTAAAGCTCGATTGCTTGTCCAATGCTAATTACAGCGTCCCTGATATGCTCATTAATAACTGTTCTCTCAGGAACATCCTCTTCAACCCTGACCAAAGCCTTACCGACATTAATCAGGATATCTCTTTGCGCGGAAACCATTCTTTTGAATTTTAAATCCTCTCGCGCTTCTTCTTTCATCTCGTTAATAATTTTGTTAAATTTACTGCTCATAGGTAATCTCCCTAATTTGCTCAATGCCAATCATAAATCGTTCCACACCCCTGCGCTTTTCAGCAAGTAAAAACTGTAGCCAGCTTCGTTTATTATTTAGCAACCAATATTCCGCATCAGTCCATTCCGCGTCAGCAAGCCCCTCTTTGGCTTTTCTAATCATTACGTTGATGTCCTCATACACTGCCTTGCAGATAGGGGCGGGGGCGCGATAGCCCCCTTCCACCAATACTTCATCAAAATGTTTAACCATAATGATACCCATACCCTTCATCTTCATAGTCTACAGGCTCGAAAAAGCCGTCATGCGGTGCGACTTTGTATCTTTTCCACAAGATTTCCTGTAGCCGCATCTGCCGCCTTTGCCATCCCATAAACTCATCCATAAACTCAATTCTGGTAATATTGCCATCATCAAACTTCTGTTTAAGAGAGTCCAGCCATCTTTCGATGCTATGATTTTCAGATAAAAGTTTATCACGCAAACTCATTTCCTTGAAAGTTTTATGCTCCCACGCATGAGGCGGAATAAAGTTTGTGCGTTCAGACGGCTTGTTCAGCTTGTAATATTCTTCTGTTTCTTTTTCCATTTTCGTTTCCCTTCCTTTTAGAAATAATAGCCCTGTAGCTTCTTTGTAGCCTTTTCTCCATGCCACCAGCGTTGTTCAGCCTCATACTCAGCCCAACCAGCCGCATCATATAGATAGTTAGTATCTAGCCCAAAATCCTGGTAGCCCTCTAGGATTGTGTCAAAATACGGCTGGCTAGGCTTTGCAATCTCTCTGCGTGTCATCTGATAGGTCATAATGCCAGCGACTTTAATCTTGTCATACAGGCCTTTGCCATCGGTACGATAGCCCTCATAGATATCTAGCTCATACTCATCAGCAGGGGTGATTTCCCACAAGCCAACAGGTAGCGCCATATTAGTGTCTTTTGACTTAATAATGTCAGCCACACCGCGGAAGCATAGCTCCCAGCCGTAAATCATGGCAGCACCCACTGGCTTTGCGTTGGGGCAACGATACGCCATCTGACGCTTGTTAAGATTAGAACCATACGCCAAATACAGCTTTGACTTATATGATTTCATTTTAGGTTTTACTGTTTTATATAACATCACTTCATTCCTTTTTGATATTAGTTTCACTTTTTATGTTGACAATGATAATAAATGATAATAGCCTTGTCAAGCATAAAGAAACAATTTTCTTGGAAGGAAAATAAAATGACAGTGAAACGAATCGAAATGGCCTTGCACGTTCAGCAGATTTGCGCTGAGAATAATATTAAGGTCACATACCAATCCATGCACGATGCAGTACCGCGCTATTGGGCGCGTCCAACAACCAGAGAGATTTGCATCAGGCCGACTAAAAACACAGGCTATTATGTTTCAGCCCTGCATGAAGTAGGTCACATCTTGGGCAAGTTTCAAAGACGCTCACGGCTCACCGCGGAATTATGGGCTTGGGTATGGGCGAGACAAAACGCTCTAGTCTGGACAGATACAGCCGAGCGCATCATGCAACAGGCAATGGAAAGTTATGGATGGACAGACGTACAGAAGAACAGATGGAAGGAATTGTTTCCGGCATGACATATTGGGTTGAAAGAATTGCATGGGAAAAAATCTGTCTATTGGATGAAGAATTTGACCAGATGGAATACGGTCAGCACATAGAACAGCGTTACTTTTCTAAAAAAGGAAAGTATAATAATTTTATTCCAGAGGGGAAATCACCAGAAGAGTATGAAAATGCAAAGACAACAAAAAATTGAAATTAACGAAGTTTTTCCAACTCCTATATTTCAAACCTATATACAGGAAGATTTTAGCGATTTGGCAGACTATTGGATAACACAAAGTAAATCTGAAAAGGGGGAAGAAAAAAGTAACTATGGCGGCTGGCAATCGCCAGACGTTTTAAATCATCCTGAAATGAAAAATCTTTTAGCAGAAATAAACATTTCTTGTGAAGGTTTGTTTAAATCGTTCTTAAAGGACATGACCCTCTCTATTGCTGATTTGTGGGTCAATGTTAATAAATCAGGAGATTATAATAAACGTCATGTTCACCCATATTCAGTTTTAAGCGGTGTACTCTTTCTTAAAACGCCAGAAGATTGTTCCGATTTACTCTTTGAAAGAGACGATTCTAGCATTCATTATATGGCTGAAAGAACATGCAACTTTATGTGGGGTTATGTCCGCGTAAAAGCCGAAAAAAATAAAATTTTACTTTTCCCTTCATGGATGCCGCATGAAGTAGAGGCATCTAAATTTGATGGAGAAAGAATTTCAATAGCATTCAACACAACTGCAATTTTAAATTCCGGGCATGAATAAAAAGGGGCGGCTTTGGTGCCGCCCTTTTCTTTTATATGAACCTTTTCCTTTTTTACTTTTCACGACTCTCGCCCTGAACTCCGCGCACCGAATTGTTCGGGCAATCGGATTCCGCTGCCTGGTCGTATAGTTGTTCGGGTTCTTTAATCCACGCGCCATAACCACCTCGTCCGTGATGTCCGTTAAAATGTAGGAATGTACCAGATTCAAACCCCGAAGGGCAAGGGGAGTCCCGATGCGCGTACCGAACAATTAGCCGTTCAGCTTGTGGATAGACCCCCCGTCTTTGTCCAGAACAATTACTTCTTCTGTCGTCTCTATCCATACCTTTGCTCCACACGATAACGGTTTGTCTGGAGAGTACACAACTCTGCCCGCGCTGAAATCAGCGCCATAACCCGTATAATTCTTCCCGCCGCACTTCACGGACACAACTGGCTTATGCTCATCGCTTTTTGCGTTGTGCCTAATATTATGCTGATTGATGTGTATTCTTTTTATCTTGCCCATCTTAAAAGCTCCTCCGATGCTCAGAACACTGCCATGTCTCCCCCGAATCCGATGAATACCACGCCCAGATATGCCCGCAATCCGAACAATGTTTGTTTATGTGCTTAGTGCCCGCGGCAGGCTTCCCGAACAAATTTTCGGATGCAGCGCGTTTCTGCTGCCGCCTCCATTTATTATACTCTTCTTCTTGCTTTTTTTGCTTGTATGTTTTGTTTGCCATGCTAAGATATCCTTCTGCTTGAGTGTTCAGGCAGGCCGTAATACATGTTTATAATCGTTGGCATGTATCACAAGTTACAGAGTGTGTTTACCAAAGAAAGCAGGCGAGCGGGCAACCCCGAACAACTCGCCTGTTTTTTATTGGCTTATCTCCCCGCCCAACGCGGCATATCCAGCGATATCCACCCATGTATCGTCTTGCTGCATATCGTTAGCAAGTCGTGCGAGCTTCAGGCCAATCATGCAGGCGCACACTTGTTCGGGTGTTATCTGCTGCCCCAGGATTACCCCCCAGATGTCAGCAATACGCTGGTGATTATCTTTTGCATCACCGTAATCTTTAGCCCGCTGC
>Ga0222719_10005638_pt1 | contig 10758 bp, 14 predicted proteins | sample C33_34DmetaG_FD_165039 | JGI IMG/M metagenome (GOLD analysis project Ga0222719, IMG submission 165039) | Estuarine water microbial communities from San Francisco Bay, California, United States - C33_34D | ecosystem: Environmental > Aquatic > Marine > Unclassified | place: USA: California...
ATCTATCAAACAGGCTTTCAAAACCTAACACACGAGTTGTTAGGAACGGATCGGTAAAATTAAGTACCATAATATAGTCCTCCTTAGTAGCGACTAAAAGTGCATATCCAAATGGCATATGCGGTTAATAAACGTAGACCCAAATGGCATCTACAGTATTTATTTAGGTGCTTTTATAATAAATTCAAGAAGAAAAAGGAAAAATTTATTCGTCCCAGTGAGTAACAAATTTGTCGACATCAAGTTGAGGTATTTTCTTTTGAGTTCCAGCAGGGGTACCAACATACAAATATCCCACCACTTCATGATCAGGAGTTAAATCAAAGCATTCCGCTAATTTTTTGTTAAAGGCAAATTTACCAGTTCGCCAAATTCCAGCATAATTTTTTGCGTGAAGTGCCAGCAAGATATTTTGTGCTGCTGTAGCTGTGGATAGCATTTGCTCTACTTTGGGAACTTTTGGGTGCTCAGTAATTTGAGTGACAAGGATGATAATCATGGGCGCCCTAAATGGGGCGGATTCATATTTCTCCATCTGGAGAGGCGTTAGATCTTTGAATTCCTTGGAAGCAAATTCCACAAATACATTAGATAGCTTTTCTAATCCACTTCCTTTTACCTCAATAAAACGAGTAGGCCTCAGCCAGGCATGATCAGGAGCTCTCAGAGCTGCTTGATATATTTCATGCATCTCATCTTTTGTTGGGATAGGAGTTGTTAATTCGCGAGGTGAATTTCTTGTTAAGAGATTGGTCATAGCATCCATAGCATTATTTTAATCGATGAAAGAATTTTTTATAAGAAATTCTCCAATCTTTTGTCTGATCAGATTAAACTTAAGGTATTAGAAAATATTAAACCCAGCAATTAGTTTATGGAAATTACACTTTTATACACCTCACTTATAACCATGCTTGCAATTTTTCTAGCATTCAAGGTTGGAATCACAAGAGGAAAAACAAATACGCTGCTTGGGGAAGGTGACTCCTCTGAATTACTTCAATCGATAAGGTCGCACGGCAATTTGATGGAAAGTGCACCCATCACACTTATCCTTTTACTTTTGCTTGAAATGCAGAGCGTGGCTGACTGGAAACTCCACTTAATTGGTTCTTCTTTCTTTCTCTTTAGAATCCTTCATGCATACGGGATTTCAATTTCAAGAGAAAGTACTCCTTACAGAGTGATCGGCGCCCTGGGATCATGGATGCTAATGTTAGGAATGAGCATCTATGGAGTTTATGTTTACCTTTCATGAGATATATGAACTTTTTTACTAAAATATTGTCGAAATAACATGATAAACGTAAAAAAATATTTACTTCTTTTCAGCTTGAGCTTGTTTGTACTTGATCTAGCCGCAGAGACAAAGGAAGATCAGCAACAAGACTTCATGGGTACCGTTTGGCAACTAGTTAAAAATGGATCACATAGCTCTTCATTTGGTGGTGGGCAAGTTGTATATTTTTTATCAAGCGATGCATATCACACCCATAGGAGTAGAAAATTTCAAACTTGGGATATTTTCTCTATTGTTGATGGAAGAAATCTTGTGCGTTTGAAAAAAAATGAGAGCATTGAGATTGTTGCATCTAGATTTAATAATTCTATCTATGAAGTGAAGCTTCTTGATGGTTTTCATAAAGGTAAAACTTATTATTTGATTGCAGACGAGCTTGAGAAAAATTTTAGACAGGAGATTAAAGATAGTGACAACATCTAAAAATATTATTAGCATTTTTTTTGCTCTGTTCATAGTTAGCTGTTCATACAGCTCACTGCGACCAGAAGTTGTTGATCGTTCTAATGCACGGACAATGCAAACCGTTGTTTTTGCAACCGTTGTTTCAGTTGATCGAGTCATATTATCTGGTGATGGAGACACCGGTGCTGTGGCTGGCGCAATTATTGGAGGGGTTGCAGGAGCTTCAGTCACCGACTCAGAGACTGAGTCAGATATAGCAGGAGTGTTAGGAGCCTTGGTAGGTTCAGCTGTAGGTTCAAAAATTGGAGATGCGGCGACTAGAAAACCTGCAATTGAGTTATTGCTAGATCTAGATTCAGGTAAAACAGTTTCAATCATTCAAGAAGAAGGTGATTACAGTTTTGCTGTTGGCCAACGAGTCAAAGTTATCAAAAACAAAGGTAAATCCAGAGTCATGCCTTTGCAATGACTTCTGAAGCTTTTGCACTTGTATATAATAAAGCACTTGATTTAGCGTCTAGGCGAGAGCACTCTCGTTATGAGCTGATGCAAAAGCTCAACAAACGCTTCCCAGAAACAATACCCATCATTGAAGATGTCTTGGATAAACTGGTTACAAATAAGATTCTAGATGATGAGCGCTTTGCAGAGATGTATCTGAATTCAAGAGCCAGAAAAGGGTTTGGACCTAAGAAAATAGAGATGGAGCTGCACTCAAAAAAAGTAGATTCTTTTTTCATTAGTAATGCCATTGAGGCTTATGAAGATTGGCTTGAAAATGCTAAAAATGAGCTCCAAAAAAAGTTTAAGGGCGTTGTGCCAAATGATTACAAGTCAACAATGAAGCAAAAACAATTTCTTTTTAATAGAGGCTTTACCACTCAAATTATTGAGCGGATTTTATAAAATGACATGGTATGATTTACACCTATGTCCTACCAGGTTTTAGCTAGAAAATATCGACCCGCAACCTTTTCAGAAGTTGTTGGGCAGGAGCATATTCTTCAAGCCCTAGAAAATAGCATTAAGCATAATAAACTTCATCAAGCCTATATGTTCAGTGGTACCAGAGGCGTAGGCAAAACAACCATTGCAAGGGTTTTTGCAAAATGTCTTAATTGTTTAGAAGGTAATAATCCTCAGCCTGAACCCTGCAATGCATGCACGGCATGCGAAGAAATAAAAGCAGGTCGCCATATTGAATTTTTAGAAGTTGATGCGGCTTCAAGAACAGGTGTGGATGACATGCGTGAGCTGCTTGAATCTGTGCAGTACAAACCTGCAAATGCTAGGTACAAAATTTATCTCATCGATGAGGTGCACATGCTTTCTAAAAGTAGCTTCAATGCCTTGCTTAAAACACTGGAAGAGCCACCACCACATGTTATGTTTTTAATGGCAACAACTGAGGTTGAAAAAGTTCCTAAAACAGTTTTGTCTAGATGTTTGCAATTGAACTTGAAAATTATCCCAGAAATCCAAATTCGAGATCATATTCAATCTCTCTTAGAATTAGAAAACATTCAATTTGATGAAGAGTCATTAGCCTTAATTGCTGCATCTGCTCAGGGCTCTATTCGCGATGGGCTAACACTCCTAGACCAAGCCATAGCACATGGCAACGGCTCGCTTAATTCAGATCAAGTGAAGGCATTGTTAGGCACCATTGATCAATCATATATTATTGAGTTAATAAAACATGTGGCCGCTTCCGATGGAGATGGAGCCTATGTGGCTTTAAATAAAATCACTGAATTAAATGTTGAGTATGAGCAAGTTTTAAAAATAATTATTTCTGTTTTTCACAATATTTCTTTGCATCAACAACTTCAAAACAGCGAAGATGCATCCATACGTCTACTAGCAGAATCAATTGATCCTCAAGTCATACAATTGCATTATGAAATTGCTTTAAACGCATTGAGTAAGTTCCATATTCATCCGCATCCCAAGCAAGCTCTCGAATTATGTATATTGCGTATGCTTGCATTTCAGCCCTTATCAGAAGGAGCTGCTCCAAAAATAGAAAAAAAAAATTCTAAAATAGCTGAGGATCCGGCAATAGCGCAACAAAATACAGTAGCAGCTAAAAAAACTATAAAAGAAGAAATTCAATCCAAAGAAACTCCAGTAGAAGTCCAAACAATTGAAGAGGCTGTAACTGAGGAATCAAGCATACCCTCGGAATTAGACATGCAAAGCTGGAATTCAATATTCAATGAACTGAATTTATCTATGTTTGTGAGTCAAGTTTTTTCTGAATTTGAATTTGTAAGCTTTGCTGATAATACTTTAACCTTAAAAAAATCAGACGAGCTTATCAATCCTACGGAAGGCTTAAAAACTGAATTTTTGGAAGCTATTTCCGCTCAATTAGGTCAAAAAATATCATTGATTATTGAAAGTGGAGAGGTGATTGCATCACCGGCTGCGATTGAAATTGAAAAAGCTCAAAATCAACTCAATCAAGATAAGGATGCTTTGTTAGAAAACGCAGCTGTAAAGGATATACTTGATTCATTTGGTGGAAAAATTATTGATGAGTCTATCAAAAAGGTAAGTCAATGAGTAAAGATTTATTGTATGAGCTTATAGAGGCTTTAACTATTTTGCCTGGAGTTGGTAAAAAATCTGCGCAACGCATGGCTTTATTTTTACTAGATAAAAATAAGGATGGAGCTTTACATCTGGCCAAGACACTTGAAGAGTGCCTCAATGCCATCCAGCGATGCGAGGTATGCAGGCAATTAACATCTGAACCTGTTTGCAGAATTTGCAGTGATCAATCGCGAGATGCATACAGTTTGTGCGTTGTGGAAAGCCCATCTGATGTTTTGGCTATTGAATCAACCGGTGGTTTCAAAGGCAGGTACTTTGTTTTAATGGGACGTCTTTCACCGATTGATGGAGTGTCACCAGATGACCTTGGTATTCCGGATTTATTGCGCCACATCCAAGGTGCAAAGATCGAAGAAGTTATTCTTGCAACTAGTTCAACTGTTGAGGGCGATGCAACTGCATCATTTATCAATGATCATCTTGAAGGTGTGAAAGTTTCAAGAATTTCCTATGGCATTCCCATTGGAGGAGAGTTAGAGTATGTCGATGGCAATACTATTGCCAGAGCTATCCAAGGGAGGATTGAAATTTAATGTCTATTAAACCAGATGCGTGGATTAAACGAATGGCTGAATCAGAGGGGATGATTGAACCCTTTTCTGAAAATCAGGTCAGAGTTGATGAAAAGGGTGAAAAGCTTATTTCATATGGTGTCTCAAGTTTTGGCTATGATGTTCGCTGCGCCAATGAGTTTAAAGTTTTTACAAATATCCACTCTGCAACGGTCGATCCAAAAGTTTTTGATGATAATAGTTTTGTAGATATAACCTCAGATGTTTGTATTATTCCGCCAAACTCCTTTGCCCTCGCTAGAACGGTTGAATATTTTCGTATTCCTAGAAATGTACTTACAATTTGTCTTGGGAAATCTACCTATGCTCGTTGCGGCATCATCGTCAATGTTACTCCGCTGGAGCCAGAGTGGGAAGGGCATGTAACTTTGGAGTTTTCTAACACAACTAATTTACCGGCAAAAATATATGCTGGTGAGGGAGTTGCTCAAATGATTTTCTTCGAGTCTGACGAAGCCTGTGAAGTTAGCTACAAGGATAGAGGCGGGAAATATCAGGGGCAAACCGGAGTGACCCTTCCAAAAACTTAGTAAAGCTTTTTAAGTTCAAGCTTGGTGTCCCCATCTTCATCTTCATCCTCAACTTTAATTATCAGATAATCTAATTCTGGGGCTAAAAAATAACGCGTGGTTCTATCATCCTGCAATCTTATTCTTTCCACAATGATGCAAGAATAGTTTTTACCCTCAACCTCAAAACTTCCATTGTCGACGACTTTATAATTGTTTTCCTCAATAGCACCAGTTTTTAAGTCAGGAAGCATTAATGAAAATTCCATCAGACCTGCAATAACATTTTTTCTAATTTGAATTTGAGCATTCAATGGATCAAATACATTCTCATTTTTTAACAAGTCCTGATTCCATTTAAATTTTCCTTTTGAGGAAAGAGTACCTGCATCTTGATCAAAATTTAAAGTTCTTTTATCAGATATGAGCGTCCACTTTACATCCACAAAATACTTGGTGGAGGTTATAAGATTATTTATTTCGGTGAAATCTGAAATGATTTTAATTCTTCCAAGTGGGAATTTAGCATTGAACTGAATAGTTCTTTTTCCCCCTTCATCATGGGAAATAAGCTCCCTAATTCCTTCCATAGTGACCCGAGAATTAGTAAAAACATATTCACCCTTATAATCAGGAATATCTTGGGAAGCCAGATCAGAGGTTATAACAATCAAAAATAAACTTAGATATTTACACATTAAAAAACTCCATATGATTTGGACCAAAATGACTTTCATCTTCAAATTTAACTTCAGCACCCTGAAGAGTGATATATCCTTTTGCTATGTCGGCTATAACCTTCGGAAAAATGGCATGTTCAATTTTATGTATGCGATTAATTAATTTTGCTTCTGATTGTGCTGGATCTATTTTTAAAGCAGCTTGCGCAATAATGGGTCCTCCGTCAAGCTCATTATTGACATAATGCACTGATATACCGTGCATTAAATCCCCGTTTTCAATAGCTTGTTTATGGGTGTTTAATCCAGGGTAGTCAGGAAGGAGAGAGGGATGTATATTGATCAATTTTCCATTAAGAGCTTCAGTAAAATCATTGGATAGGATTCTCATAAACCCTGCAAGCACAACTAGGTCTGGTTCTATTGGCAGAATTTGCTCTAAAAGAGCCTGATCAAATTCTTCTCTTGAATTAAAATCTTGATGTTCAATTACCCTACTCATCAAATGAAATTTTTTAGCTCGCTCCAAACCTTTTGCATTGGATTGGTTGGAAATAACTAACTCAATGGAAGCAGGTATGCTGCCAGTTTGACATGCTTTAGCAATGGCTTCTAAATTTGAACCGCCTCCTGAAATCAGAACAATGATTTTTTTCATGATTAATTATATTGAATTCTTCCTTCGAGGTTTCCTTTGGTTATAGAACCAATTTCAAACGAGCGTAGTTTGTATGAGGATAAAATCTTTTGTGCTTTTGAAACTTCTTTTTGGTCCAAAATGCAAACCATCCCAATTCCGCAATTGAAAATTCTTAGCATGTCCTCTGTCGAAATTTTTCCCTTTTCTTGGAGCCATAAAAAAGCTTTCGGGAATTTCCATGAAGAAAGTTGCACATCTGCAATCAAGCCTTTTTTTAGAATTCGAGGAATATTTTCTGTCAAGCCACCTCCGGTTATGTGCGCCATACCTTTGACATTTATTTTTTTTATAAGTTCCAAAACAGGGGTAGGGTATAAATGAGTTGGTTTGAGCAGGGCGCGCATTATTGAATCTGGTGCCTCATGTTTTTTAAGTATTGCGCGAATTAAAGAATAACCATTAGAGTGAGGACCACTTGATTCTATACCTAATAGTACATGACCTGGTTTTATACCTTCGCCATCTATCAACTCTTTTTTCTCAACAACGCCAACAGAAAAGCCGGCTAAATCAAAATTATTTTTTGCATAATGCCCTGGCATCTCAGCTGTTTCACCGCCAAGGAGAGCGCAGTTGCTTTTCATGCATGCTTTTGCAATTCCTTTAACAATTTGCGCTGTAGATTTAGGATCTAGCTTCGAAGCAGCAAAATAATCTAAAAAAAACAAAGGATCAGCTCCACAAGTAACCATATCATTAACACACATAGCTACTAAATCTTGCCCAATAAGATGTGTTTTATTATGAGCTTGGCTTAATGCTACCTTGGTTCCAACTCCATCAGTGCAACCCACTAAAATAGGATTTTTATATTTAGATCCGAGCTGGAAAAGTCCAGCAAAACCTCCAATCCCTCCCAAAACTCTGCGATCATGCGTTGCATTAACGCTAGCTTTGATTGACTCAACTAGCTCATTACCTGTTTCTATATTTACACCTGCCTTAGCGTAAGGATCTGTAGGTTTTGTTTTACTAGTCATTTACAATAAAAAATATGATTCAAAAAATTACAATCTTACTTCTGATGAATTTTCTTATAGTAGGCATGGCATTTACCAAAGAATTACCTGCATTATTTGAAGTTAAGATTCCTGCTGATCAGTATACCAATACTAACGACGGTTTAAATAAGGCATTTAATCAATTAATTCAAAAACTGTCAGGATCAAGAAGTAAGAAATACTTATGGAGGATAGGTGATGCGAAGCTGAAAAAAGTAGATTTTGTTTCTTCATATTCAACGGAGTTTATTGACGACCAAGAATTCTTAAGAGCAAAATTTAATGCTGAAATATTAATTCCCCAGTTGCGTAAGATTAGCATCCCGCTGATAGGCTTCAATCGTCCAGTTATATTAATTTTATTTAAAATTGATAGCGGTGAGTCAACTCCAATTTATTTAAGTGGAGGGACAACGAGCGATTTGCTATCAAGCGAAATTAAAAAAACTTTAAGAGATCTTTCTCTTGAAAGAGGTGTATATATTGAATTACCCGAGTTTGACTTAGAGGATCAGAACTTGTTATATCAGACCAATCTACTCTTTTCGCCTGCAAACTACATTCGAGATAAATTTTATAATGATGCGTTCCTATCCATTGATCTGGTAAGAACAGGGGTCAACCAATGGTCTGTTAATGGTGACTTACAGTCCAGTTCTCCATTACAAGAGAAGCAAGTAATAGAATTTTTTCAAACTAATCTTCATGCATTTTTGGATGATCTGCTAGAAGTAACTCCACTGGACCAAGGTGCAGTGGGAGAACAAGTAATGATCTCGATTCAGGGCTTAGATAATTTTCAAGACTTTCAATCAGTTGAATCTGAATTAGATAAAATTTTTGCGATTAAATCTCGATCCTATAATTCTTTCGAACGAACAAAAATTGACTATAAGGCTCAATTATTTCAAACAAAGAATTCTTTGCTAAAAGAATTGCGAGGCAGCACTAAATTTTTAATTAAAGAATATAATGCTGATATTAGCCAACTAAAACTAGAGTATTTAAATTAGATGAGTAAATATTTTATTTTTATACCAAATTTACTTTCAATCGTCAGAATTTATCTGATGTATCCTTTGCTTACATTTATTTCTGAAGAAAATTATCTCTTTGCTTTGTATATATTTGTTATTGCTGCAGCAACTGATGGCCTTGATGGATATTTAGCCAGAGTCATGAACTGGCAAACTGATTTGGGTAAGATCCTCGATCCGATAGCTGACAAAGTATTACTGATTGGAACTATTTTGATTTTATGGATGAACTCATATATTCCTATTTTTGTGTTTATAGTTTTCGTACTCAGAGATTTCATTATTATTATGGGAGCGGCATTCCATATGACGGTATATGAAACATCTGCACCAAATCCAAATATTTTTGGAAAAATTACAACCTTTGTTCATATTGGTTATTTAGCTGGTGTCTTTATTGATATCATCTTTGGACTAAACTTAATGAACTTCGTGATTGATTTTTTAGTTGCTGGGATTACTTTAATAAGTTTGTTTTTATATGGTTTAAATTGGTTTAAGTTAACGGCTAAGTTGCACCATGAATAAACCAAAGCAGCTAATTTTTCCATTTCAGATTAATCAAAAAGCTTCGTTTGATAGCTTCTTTTGCTCCCCAGATAATCAGAATCTTATGACAAGGCTTGCCGATATAGTATCCGGTCCAGATACCAGTGAATTAATCATCCATGGCGAGGAAGGCTCTGGGAAATCCTTTTTAATGCAAGCTATCTGCAATGAACTAAGCTCTGCTGAAAAAAAATTTGCCTTCATACCAATGAAAAAAGCTTTTAATATGGGCGTTGAAATTTTTCAAAATTTAGGCTCTCTGGATGCTGTCTGCATTGATGACCTGCAACTTATTCTAGCAAATCAGGATTGGGAAACAGCGCTCTTTAATCTTATAAATGAATGTCAGCAATCTAGCTGCAGTCTAATGCTCTCTCTTGGCGGTACTCAGCATTTGGATGAAAGCGTTATACTTCCTGACTTATTATCAAGAATTAAACGCATGGAGTTTATTGCACTGCATGCCGTCCAAGATGAATTCTTTAACCAGGCAATTAATTTTGTAGCTCAACAATTAGACATCAAAATAGAAGAAGCTGAGCTAGAGTTTCTTTTAAAGCATCAGACTCGTATGTTTTCGCTCCTTGTAGAAAATATTATTACTCTTGATAACCAAGCAGCTTCACTAAAAAGAAAGATCACCATTCCATTAATTAAAGAAACGCTAAGCATCTAACTGATCCTCAATATCAAAAAGGGGTTGGAACTATAAGCCCTCAGCCTTCAGTTAGGCTAATCCTAAAGCGCAAGTCAATCAAGCTCTACCAAGCAATCCTTGCATGTAAATAATGCTTTGGGTTCTTGAATACCTATAAGTGTTTCATATAGATCTGCCAATCCATTGAAAGCTGATAAAATATTAGGCTCTCCTATAGATACATCAAAATTTTCGAGTAATTCTCTAATAATTAGTTCTTCAGGAGAAAGCTCTTGGCCATAATATTCAACTTGATAATCTTCTAATTCTGCCATGTTAGCAGCGTATGCAATTGCCTCATCAATGCCTCCAATCTCATCTACTAAACCTATTTCTTTAGCACTTGTTGCAATCCAAACTCTGCCGCCTGCAATTTTTTTTATATCATCGTAAGATTGAGATCTTGATTCAGCAACAAAGTTAACAAATCGATCATATGCATCGGCACCCCAGCCAGCAAAAATTTTATCTAGGTCATCGTCGATTGCTTGTGTTGGATCCCAGCCACCATGCTTGGAGGTAACCACACCATCAACATTAACACCAATATAATCCATGGCACTTTCTAATGTTGGGAGGGCAATTGCCACACCTATAGAGCCTGTAATCGTTGTCGGTTCAGCAAATATATAATCAGCTGGAGTAGAGATATATACCCCGCCGGATGCAGCATAGTCACCCATAGATAC
>Ga0222719_10005639_pt1 | contig 10756 bp, 14 predicted proteins | sample C33_34DmetaG_FD_165039 | JGI IMG/M metagenome (GOLD analysis project Ga0222719, IMG submission 165039) | Estuarine water microbial communities from San Francisco Bay, California, United States - C33_34D | ecosystem: Environmental > Aquatic > Marine > Unclassified | place: USA: California...
GCTCGAGTTGATCTTAGACCTTTCCTCCCATTGCCGAGATCAACTCTACGCTATTAGGTTAAATACCATTGTGAAAATATTCGAAGTTGTACAGAAGTCCACACAGGAAAACATAGGACCTGCCCCCAAGGGCGTTTGTTCCAGACCAACCGGTTCACTGCCTGCCAGTTGGGTGAGCAGTTGTAAGTCACAGGGCAAAAGGAAACGGACGGGTGCTCGTAAGCAAAAGGTCAAAGGCAAAACGATCAAGGTAGCGGGCAAGAGGATCAAGGGCAAAGCATACGGTGGACCATTGCCGGATTATTCAGCAAAGAAATAAAAAATTTATAAAAAGTTAATAGCGAGCCGAACGTGTTTTGTTAGGCTAATAGCGAGCCATTAGGACAAATAGTCTTCCATGCCGCCTTCTCGTTCGAGATCCTGTGTGATGCAGTGCACTCCACCATCCCAAAACCATCGATGTCTCTGCCTTGCTATGATGGGTTCAATGTTGTGCTTCTTTAAAAAATCAAACACCTTTTTGTTGTAGTTGTTCACTATCACTGTGCGTTCGTCGATGCTGAGCATGTTGATCTCGAACACAGTTTCTTCAACGTAGCCAACCCAGTCCTTCAACCATGTTTCCACATACTTGATTAGGTTGTTGTTGTTCTCTTCTCCCTTGATCCACCACCTGCCGGCCACTTTCCTTTTCATTGATCGGAACGGTGACAGTTGGTCCCAGTACTTGTCGTCCACGTACAGCACGTCCCATCCTGGAAAAAGTTCTTTGTAGTTGTTCACGTCGAACAGGGTGACTATCACGCCTGGTTTCAAGATACACCAGGTGCAGTCTCCATGTCCTTCATTTTCCAAGAGGGTCACCCGATGTCCCTGTTGTTCCCATAGATTCTTGTAATAGGAAACAAATGGATGATCTCTCCATCCGGGTCTGTGTGTGCCCCAAAAGATGTCCTTGCCTAACCTGTGGATGAAACTAGAAGTCAAAAGTTTTTGCTGGTCTGGATATTGTTGGTGCTGGTCACTGTAGGTGTATGGCAGTTGATCCATCTCCAAATGATCTCCAGGATGATGGATGTTCTGTGCGCCGATCTCGTCAAATATTTTCCCATATTCTTTCAAAGGATTACAGACGTAGAGTTTATTGCCTACCACGACCATGTCATCTCTGGGTTGGTGAGGAGGTTTGGGTATCCGGATGGACGAACCACTGGCCGCGTTTATGTCCGGTCTGTGCACCTTAACGCCGAAACTTTTAAGTATCTGCTCGAAGTTCTGGAAATCCTCTTCTGTCTCGTCAAGAACTTTCCAGAGAGGATCTTTGATTTTTATATCAGTGATGTGAGAGAAATGGTCTTTTGACAACGACTTTCCCAGTATTACAGATTTAAGTTTTTGGAAAGTACAGAAACTGTTTACATTGATCATAATTTTAATGTGCTTGAAGCAAGAATAAATATTTATGTAAGCATATTATGAAATATAATTTTTCAAACTGGAACAACAAGCAGGGCACTATACCTGTGTTTTGGAAAAAAGAAAATTACATAGAAGCAGGATGGTATAGGCACCCGGATCGCACCCACGGCTTCAGCACATATGATAAAAATTATCAAATCTACGGAGAGAATCTAGGAGTTTACATTCCGCAGAAATTGGACAGCATTTTTGAGCAATCTTTTAATTTTTTCGATCTAGATGAATTAGTGTTTAGCCTATCTATGTACAAACCAGGAATGATTTTGCCATGGCACAGGGATAACTATCCCACTTATAGTAAAAATAAAAAGATAATGGATGCTCAAAAAGTTGTAAGGGTAATGATATTCCTAGAAGATAGCAGGCCCGGACATCAACTCTGGGTAGACGACAACTTCTGTTATGGTCCTGCAGGTTCCTGGTTTTCTTGGCAAGGTGATACAAAACACATGGCGGCCAATCTGGGTGAGCAAAACAGATACGTGATACAACTCACTGGCATGGCTAGACCTTAGTCCAACTGTGTTCTAAAAAATGATTCCTGTTATGATTTAACACATCTTGAAGCTCTTTCAGGACGTTTGTCCTGTTTTTCTTGCTGAGTTTGTTCATGGCATCCAGAACCATCATGAATCTTTTTTTCCTGTCGTGGATGTCGTCATAGGATTCATCTATGACGGGACTAAAAGTTTTGAATCCCAATTGCCTGAATGCTTTCAATTGATGCCTTGATCCAAAAATTACGAAAGGCCGTTTGGCCATAATAGGTTTTGCTTCTTTTTCACTAAACATGGCAAAGTCGTTGTGTATCACAGTTTCGATCATTGCCGAGTATGATGTTTGGGAATAAATTGATGGATCTATTAAGTCACTGTGTCTCACAGGATTATCAAAAGCGTTCATGTTTCCGTCTATGGTTTCCGCACTGTTAAATTTTGGTTTTAAGACATCATTACCCCAATGTCCATGGTCGGTGTTATCTTTGAAGTAAGTGAGAAATGTGGTTTTAAATACATCGTGTGACAGTATCATTTCATACAGTTCGTCTTTGACATCGGTTTGCCTTCCTAGCAAAAGATCCCAAGTTTTTTCAGGCCGGAGATCAGAGCTATTGACTTTCTCCAACAGAGCCACACATTTTTTATCTTCTAGGTACAATTTATGATTTGATAGAAACATGTCATTGGTGTAGGTAAAATCAACATCTACTTGTTTAAGTGGCACAAGATTGCTAAAAAAATGCACTGGTTTTCCTTTGAACTCATTCATAAAGTCTATCACAGTTTTCCATTGGTCTTTGTCCTGATACATGATCCCGGGTTGCCACAGTTTTACCTTCACGGATCTTCGCTGGTTTAGTGCTTTGTTGATCTCTGTTCTGAGTCGTATCACCTCATTTGTATCACCGGAAAAAGATTCTATTAACATTTTACTGGTTGAGGTTTGTGAGCATAAATTGTAACATACTATTAATTATCTTATGATTATAAACACCAAAAACGAATACGATGAACTTAGATCAATATTAGTCGGACACGCTCACGGAGCCAATTGGCCCGAAGGGGATCCCTATTTCGATGCCTGCGTGGCAAAAAGCACATATCAAGGCACACTGACACGTGGTCCTGTGCCACAACAGGTGATAGATGAGAGCAATCAAGATCTCGACAACCTGTGCGAGATACTCGACAAACACAAGGTCAAAGTGTTCAGACCCAACAGGATAGATTTCACAGAAGAAACACTCACAGATGGTATCACTTGTTCAGGTATGCACTGTTATAGCACGAGGGATCTCTTGCTTACCTATGGAAACAAAATAATAAGTTGTCCTTTTCCATACATAAGCCGGAGGAGAGAACTAGAAGCCTATGATTTTCTCAAGCAAGAAGCCACCAGGGATGGTGCTCGATGGATAGACCCACCCGGATATATGGATCCTGGTTCACAATTGCCGATAAAGGAGCAAACCATACCTGTGCTAGATGCCGCCAATGTCTGTAAGTTTGATGATAGACTTTTGTATCTAGAATCGGAAACCGGAAACATGAAAGGTGCAGAATGGTTACAGCAACAGGTCGGTTCCTCCACTGAGGTTGTGGTGTGGTCAGGGGTATATGCTTTCGCCCACATCGACAGTACAATCTCATCGCTGAACAAGGACACAATTCTGCTCAATGCTTCTAGGGTCACGCCAAACATCATTCCAGATTTTTTGCGATCACACAAAAAGATATGGGTCGAAGACTGCGAACCAAGACAGTTCCATGCATGGCCCTATGCCAGCAAGTGGATAGGCATGAACCTGCTCAGCATCGACCCCGAAACAGTCATAGTGGACCCCATACAAAAAAAATTGATAGACCAGCTCAAGAGTCATAAATTTAATGTAATAGAGTCACAACTAAGGCACAGCAGAACACTAGGTGGTGGACATCACTGTGTCACACTTGATTTGGAGAGAGCATGAAAATAGGATTTATAGGTCTTGGGAAACTAGGAATGCCCTGTGCGGAAGTTATAGCCGACAGGACAACACATCTAGTGGAAGGCTTCGACTTATTGCCCAAATCCACACCATCGTTCAGGATCAACGACACATTAGATGAAACTGTCAAAGGCAAGGACATAGTGTTCGTGGCAACACCAACACCACACGAACAAGGCTACGATGGCAGGAATCCTTCGAGCCAATTGGAACCCAAAGATTTTGATTATTCAAGCGTGGTGGATGTGTTGACGAAATGCAACGCAGTCATGAATGACAATCAAATTTTGGTTTTGATTTCCACAGTTTTGCCTGGCACCATCAGGAAGCACCTCGCTCCTATAATCACCAATACAAGATTTGTTTACAATCCCTATCTAATAGCCATGGGCACAGTCAAGAGCGATTTTCTCGACCCAGACATGATCATGATAGGAACCATGGACGGTGGCAGAACACCAGAGGCCCTGCAGGTCGCAGACCTTTATTATGAGATCTCGGGATTCAAACCCAGAACAGAATTTGTGAACTGGGATGAGTGTGAAGCAATTAAAATATTTTACAACACCTGGATCAGCACCAAGATAGCCTACGTGAATCTCATTCAGGACATAGCGGTCAAGAACAAAAACATCAACGTAGACAAGGTAACCGAGGCACTAGCGAACAGCAATAGAAGTATCCTTGGCAAAAAATATATGAGGGCCGGAATGGGAGATGGAGGTGCGTGCCACCCCCGAGACAACATAGCACTTAGATGGTTGGCTAGAGAATTAGACATAGGATATGACTTCTTTGGAAACATAATGGATACCAGAGAGAGGCAGGCAGAAAACATGGCCAAAGAAATACTCAAGCACGGAACCAATATCTGGTTCTCATCAGACTCGTATAAACCCAACACCAATCTTCTCGATGGCTCATATTCGTTATTGGTACAACATTTTGTCAAGCAACATGGTGGACAGATTGTGCAGGGCATAGACAACAAAGTCGAGGTGATAGTCAGGGTACACGAAACAGATGTGTTCTCAACCGACGAAACAACCGTGATCTTTGATCCATGGAGGACCTATCCACCAGGCAAGAACGTGGTGTACTATGGAAGACCTAGATAGTTTCGCGGTCGCTTGGTATCCTGGTGAATTTGGCAATCTTCTGAGGACGGCAATATATCTACAAAAGACAGATGATCATAAAGATTACATGCTCTCCGATAGTAAAGATGAAAGCAATTATTTCGAATCAGAGCAAGTCAAAGCATTCCATAGTGATGAAATACTGACCAAACACTCGGAGTTGTTGAAGCACTCAACTATTTTCATATCCACAAAAAAGAAATATTTTGATTTTTTTGGTGACTACATCTATTACAGGAAAACATATCAAAGACAAGACACGTTTGAATTTTTAAAAGACAATATTTTTACATTCTGGAACAGAAAACGTTTCATCCCCAACACTTCTCATTTTGTCGACTTCGTAGATCTATTTGAAAATCGACAAAAACTTTTTTCAGATCTTGAAAAGATATTTGGAGCAAAATTAAAAACCGATGTAAAGGTGTTCCTAGACAACAAGGCACAAACAAATTTAGATTACTATCTAGATTTCAAGAATAAAGTAGTAGATAATTTGTGTCATGTATCAGATTTCTCAGATAAATCACCCATATCATCTTTGGAACTATATGACCTATCTTACCTTGTGTTGACTTACATACATCATAACCCCAACAGTTATACGGAGTTTGCTAGACATTTTCCCAAGGATGGTAAAAATTTTAGTTACAAAGATATCGGTACCTTGCTAGGTTAGATATCTTTTGATTCTTTCGTAGGTGCCTTTATCGAGTGCTCTGAAATGTTTTTGATCTTTGATCAAATTGTAATTGTGATCCCTAATGGATTTGGTTTGGTCATAAAGTTTTTTGCTGTCCATGTTGGCTATCTGTGAAACAAGTTTAGATATAGCATCAATCTTTTCTTTAAGATCTTCAATCCTGTCGTATGATTCATCGAATATTTTGTCAAAGGTTTTGAATCCAATCGATTTTAAATTCTCCAATATGCCCACACTGCCAAGAATCACAAATACGTGTTTAGATAGTATAGGTTTAAAAGTTTTTTCGCTAGTGTAAATCAATTGGTCGCTGACCAAAGTTTCGGTCACTAAACTAAGGACAGTGTCTCTATATTGTGGCCAATATGGTTTTTTTGACAGCATACTCTTGCCGGCAAACTGTTTGTCTGCATATTCGGGCCATTCGTATTCGGCAGGAATGGTCTTCACGCATCTAGGACCCAGGGAATCCGATTGGAGTTTGTTAAAACTCCAAAGGCTATTTTCAAGTAGTTCTGCGTTTAAAGAATTTAACATCAGGCATCTATGAGTCTGATCGGATCCTGTGAGAAACAACAGGGAAAAGGGCTTGGAGTTGGGATGATCTACTTGATGTTCTTCCAACCAAAAGTTTTCTGCCCAGTTGTCATAATTTGTGAAATGGTTTTTGTAAGGTTTCAGCATCACGCTGGGAGTTGTCACGCACCAGTGGTTGCTGTCGTAGTGTTTGCCAAGCAAGTTTTCAAAACCCACAAATTTGTGATCAAACTCGCCGGGCAGGAAAAATTCAGCATTCTCTTTTGTCCAAAACACAATCTTACGGCCCATGTCTATCTGATTCGTGAGAAAACTTTTCTTTTGTCCTATGTCCAGCCATTTCCCTTGCTTAAGACACAGCAGATCGAGGTTTTCAACAACTACGTTTTTGTCATCTTCTAAATATTCAAGTAACATCTGATAAATAATTATGTAATGGCAAACAACTTTAAAATAAAATACGGATACAAAGCACATAACGTAACCACAGCAGAAGACATAGCCGCTGTGAAAGGCATAGGCTTAGGTACCGAATCAGCAATAAGCAGTTATCCACTCAAGACATTCAGCACCGTGGACGAGGGCAGAGAGTTCATGAATCTTTACCCAGACACTTCAAGTGCGGCCACTGTTGCCTGGGCTCTGGAAGGCAGTGACACTATTACAGTGACAGCCACTTTCATTTCCGCAGAAAATCAAACAACTTTTATCAGTGCCTGCCCGCAAAACAAAGACGGTGCGTACAAGGCATCTGAGACGTTTGACTGGTAAAAAAACTTACTCCATCTAAGACACAATAATTAACAGCATGTTCAAGCATAAAAAGGTATGGCAGATGCATCACTGCGATAACGACAGACTGGCAGATTTGGTCGAACTTACAGTGGGATCTCCGCTTGCCGTGAAACAATTTCCTTTGAAGAAATTTGATAGCGTTGAACATGCTGTGGAAAGTATGCAGTGGAATTTCCCAGAATGGATGTTACAGATTCCAAAGGCCTTTTCTTGGCAACTCGAGGATCCTTACAGCCTCGTCTACATAGTTGATTTCAAAAACGACCAAGAACAACGCAAATGGTTAGAAGGGCCAAAACCAAGACACCCTGCTGTGTTTTATGTGGCCGATAGAGATAAATTTGACTGGTAAAAGAAAGGGCGATATCGCCCTTCCCTAGATATATTGATGCTATTTGATAGTTAGATTCACAGCACTTGGACCTTTTGGTCCATCCTGTGTTTCAAACTGTACAGCATCGCCTTCATTCAACGAGTGTATGCCTGCGGCTTCCACTGCTGAAATGTGTACGAAAACATCTTTGTCTTCGCACTCGATGAATCCAAAGCCTTTAGAGGCATTGAACCATTTTACTGTTCCTTGATTGCTCATGTTTTTGTTCTTTCTAATTGTTAGTTTTAATGAGGTAGTCTGTATCTAAAAATAGGGCGGGAGGTTTGTTATGTCTTCTGCGTCTTGTCTCGTTACTCTTGTCTCAGTTGTACTTAGTCCGCATAAAAAGAAAGGGCGACATTTCTGACGCCCTTTCCAACAACTAAACTAATGTTTAAATTATGCAGAGTAATTGATTACTTTTCTGCCTGATTTCTTCAATAGAGAAATGATGTTTGATTTCATTTCTAAAGCAGAAGATTGAGGTGCTGTTCCAATCACGTTCACTGTGAAGTCGATACCTTTTGATAACAACTTGTTAGTAGCAGTTTTTCTTTTTGTGTTTTTCACTGCTAAATTTTTGAACTTGATTTTACCACCGTGAACATTACCGTCCACTGTGTATGCTCTTGCCGGCTCCGCAAATACACCAATTTGTTTTGCTCTTGTTTTGAACTCTCTAGTGTATACTACGTATTGTGTGCTTCTTGCCATTTTCTCTTCCTTTGTTTTCGAAGAGACAGTTTTGTTAGATCCAAATAATCCAAAAAACATAGTGTCCTCTTCCTGTTAATGTTTGATGCGAGATTATTCTCAACATCATATAAAATATATTTTAAACTAAGACCAAGAAATTGTCAACCGCTAGTTTTATTTTTTTGGTAAAAGTAAAAAACCTTGTGTTTTTGGAAACTTTTTTTGGTAATTGATGTTAGTTGTCTTTGATGTCCGGCACATGGAACAAGTCAACACCGTCGTCTAAGAGTTCATTTACCTGCTCTTTTGTTGGCGTGCCGTAAATCTTGTCATCCCTGTGGCCATCCGAAGCCTTGATAGCCTCGTCGTAGAAACGATCCCCGACATTCTCATAGTGCTTCTCTATGTGTTTTTTAACCTGTCTCATGACGTTTTTGGCCTGTGACGCCATCATCATTTGATCGTTCACTATGGTTTGCCTATAGGCTTCAATTTTTTTGGATTTGCTTTTGGATTTCTTTGACTTTTTAGTCTGTATGTTTGGTGCCATGAGTGCCTTGTCAACTTTTGGACTTTCGCAGACCGGACAGGTCAAATAACCGTTTTCTTTCTGATCCTGGAAAGCATCGCTATCAGGAAACCAACCATCGAACTCGTGTTCGGCGTCGCAAATGAGTTTATATTTTATCATTTATATTACTTATTATAATACATCTTGACAAAAGGTCAAAGTCTTTATAAATTAACAGTATGATTAAACAATTGACCTTGGTTGAAAGACTCAAACTGGAAAACAGCAATCTAGAACTGCAGATAGGCGAATACAGAGAGATTGTACAAGAACTAACAACCAAACTGCAGAAGTTACAAGAAGAAAAAGAAAATTCCAAGGCACCAGTAGATCAGATAACTAATAAAACATAACTGTTGTAACGCTCCAAAGGAAGTTCACAACACTAACTCCAAACACAAATATATGGAACTTGCTATATTGATGGCGGGTATCGTTTATGGCTTAATCATTGGCCTTATACCAGCCGCTGGAGCAACAACAGGTCTCATCACACTATTTGGATTCATGCCCTACTTCGTGGGCGATCCCTACCTGGGCGTGATCTTCTGTGTGGCAGTTGTCGCTTCGTCAACAACCGGTGATTCATTCAGTGGTGTGCTGTTGGGCATACCAGGTGCCAACTCTGCGGCCGCAACAATGGTGGATGGATTTCCAATGGCCAAGCGTGGAGAGGCCACACGGGCCTTGAGTGCCGCCATTACATCCAGCACGGCCAATGGACTGCTGTGGGGATCACTGACATTCCTGTTCTTGCCCTACTACACCAAAGTAGTGATGTACATGGGCATACCGGAACTGTGGGCACTGGTCGTGTTGGCGTTCGTCACTGTGGGATTCCTCTCAACGAAAAAATACGTGAGGAGCATCCTGGCGATCTTGCTTGGCATCACGCTGGGCTTGGTGGGAGTGGATGCCAACAACGTGCCTCGCTTGACAATGGGATGGAGATATCTAGAGGATGGCATCCAGATACTTCCTTTCGTGGCGGGACTGTTCGCGATCCCCGAACTGTGGGACGGATGGTTCAACCGGAAGAAGACAACCACAATACACACAGGCACAGGCAGTTTACAGGATATTACGCAGGGCATCCGGGACACCGTGAGATGTTGGCGTGATAGCATACGAGGTGGTGCCATAGGTTCTTTCATAGGACTGCTACCTGGACTGGGTGGTGCGATGGCGGATTGGTTGGCCTACGGTGCCACCGTGGCCTCAAACCCCAAAGAGAAATTCGGTGATGGGAATGTGAAGGGCATAGTTGGTGCGGAGGGTGCCAACAACGCACAGAAGGCCTCCAGTTTTATACCCACCGTTTTGTTTGGCATACCAGGGGCACCATTCGCCGCGATCCTGATGGGACTGTTCCTGTACCTGGGCATCGACCTGGGATCACCCGACACCTTCTACGATGAGCAACTGTTCGACAGCATGACATTCGCTTTCCTAGTCGGCACTGTGTTGACCGCCGTCGTCTGTTATGGACTGGCCTACTTCGCGGGCTGGGTCACACGTGTGCCTTACATATATTACTTCCCCTTCATACTTGCTGTGATCATCTGGGCCACCCTACAGTACACTGGTGGTTGGGAAGACCTAGCCACACTGACAGCATTCTCCGTACTGGGAGTGCTGTGTAAGAAATTCCAAATCAGCAGGCCAGCACTGCTGATCGGATACCTGTTGAGTGACAGGATCTACAATCTCACTTACCAACTAACAACGCTCCATACGATAACGGATCTAGTCACAAGACCAATCTTTATTTTGTTGATAATCTGTGTTATACTTTTATTGTATTGGGGCATAACAAAAAGGAGTCGAATAGACTATGCTTAAGAAAACGATAATGGCTTTGGTGTTAATGACAACCACTGCCTTGGCCGACTACAATCTGATCGTGCCACAAAAACCATCAGGTGGAACATCCGTGTGGGCACAGATAGTTGTGGCCGAATGGGAGAAACACCTG
>Ga0222719_10005641_pt1 | contig 10756 bp, 11 predicted proteins | sample C33_34DmetaG_FD_165039 | JGI IMG/M metagenome (GOLD analysis project Ga0222719, IMG submission 165039) | Estuarine water microbial communities from San Francisco Bay, California, United States - C33_34D | ecosystem: Environmental > Aquatic > Marine > Unclassified | place: USA: California...
CTATCCTCGCTGAGATTAGGTGTACTCATAAAAGACATTTTCCCGCCTGGGGTAGTGAACATCATCAGCGACAACAACAACCTAGGTGCTGCAATTACTTCCCACCCGGGTATCGCCAAGGTCTCGTTTACGGGCTCAACAGAGACGGGCAAACGGATAATGGCCTCAAGCGCAAACACCCTCAAACGACTCACCTTGGAGCTCGGTGGAAACGACGCTGCGATTGTTTTGGATGATGTTGACGTAGCCGCCGCCGCGGAGGGGATATTCAACGCGGCGTTTATCAACAGTGGGCAAGTGTGTATCGCGTTAAAGCGGCTTTATGTTCACGACTCAATCTACGACGCCATATGTGATTCCCTGGCAGAAAAAGCTAATGCCGCCGTAGTCGGAGACGGGATGAGTGAAGACACACAATTTGGCCCTGTTCAGAACAAAATGCAGTTTGACAAGGTATGTAACTACATCGACGACGCGAAGCGAAACGGCCGCATTATTGCCGGCGGCGACGTGCCGGACCGTCCGGGGTATTTCGTTCCATTGACGGTGGTGCGCGATATTGATGATGGTTGCGCCATTGTTGATGAAGAGCCATTTGGCCCTGTATTACCCGTCATTCGATATAGCGATGTAGATGATGTTATCCAACGCGCTAATAACTCGCCCTTTGGTTTGGGCGGATCGGTTTGGTCCTCTAGTACTGAACGGGCCCATGGGGTGGCAACCAAGATGGATACGGGTACTGTTTGGATAAATCAGCACTGTGCCTTTGGCCCTCACATCCCCTTCCCGCCCGCAAAAGAATCGGGTATCGGTGTAGAGTGGGGTAAAGAGGGCATGGAGGAGTTCTCCGCCATGCAGGTCATCAACGTTAACAAGGCCTACGCCAATCCTGTGCACTAAGCTGGCGGACCACTTGGTGCGGTTAAACCCAACGCCGCGCCTTTAATTCGCTAAAGGAGAAAACCATGTCGCTGCAAAGCTATCGCTGTGGGAGCGCCACCACACCACTGCTCTATCAAACGATTGGCGAATGTTTTGACGGCATTTGCGATCAATTCGCCGGCAAGGAGGCTTTAATTGCCAGACACCAGGATAAGCGGTTCACCTATGCGCAATACCGTGAAGCCGTTGATCAGCTAGCCTCCGGACTCATTCATCTGGGCATTAAAAAAGGCGACCGTGTGGGTATTTGGGCACCTAACTGTTACGAATGGTGCCTAACCCAGATGGCGACTGCCAAAATTGGCGCCATTATGGTGTGTATCAATCCCGCCTACCGTCTGCACGAATTGGAGTACGCGCTTAATAAGGTTGAGTGTAAGGCCATCATTACTGCCGAACGTTTCAAGACCAGTGATTACCTTGGCATGTTGCAGCGCCTGGCTCCCGAGCTGAAGCAAGCGCAGCCGGGCCAGCTGCGGTCCTCGACGTTACCTCACCTGGAACTGGTTATTCGCATGGGTTCGGATGCCACGCCGGGCATGTTCAACTTTGACACCGTATGCACTCTGGGCACTGAGGAGGACTACGCTACCCTCGTCGCCCGAGGCAAACAACTCAGCCCTGATGAGCCTATCAACATTCAATTTACCAGCGGCACGACCGGTAATCCCAAGGGCGCCACCCTCACCCACTTCAACATATTGAACAACGGTAACCAAGTGGGTGCGGGGCAAAATCTCACCGCCGAGGACAGAATATGTGTCCCTGTACCTCTTTATCACTGCTTTGGCATGGTGATGGGTATGTTGGCCGCGCTGACCCATGGGGCTACGGTGATCTTACCCAGCGACGCCTTTGAACCCGATGTGGTACTCGGCACAGTAGCTGCTGAATCCTGCACGGCGCTCTACGGCGTACCCACCATGTTTGTTGCCATGCTTAGCTCACCCAATTTGCAAACGTTCGATCTCTCGACGCTGCGCACCGGCATCATGGCAGGCGCACTATGCCCGGCAGAAATCATGAAGCGGGCGATCCAAGAGATGAACATGGCGGAAGTGATCATCTGTTATGGGCAGACTGAGACTAGTCCAGTCAATCACATGACCAGCATCGATGCGCCCTTCGAGAAGCGCGTGTTCACCGTGGGTCAATGCGGCCCCCATCAGGAAATAAAAATCATAAATGAACAAGGTGACGTTGTCCCTGTTGGCGAAAAAGGCGAACTCTGCTGCCGGGGCTACTCCGTTATGCGGGGTTATTGGGCCGATGCCGAACGAACTGCAGAGACCATCGACAGTGCTGGCTGGCTCCATTCAGGAGACCTGGCGGTTATGGATGATGACGGGTACGTTCAGATCGTGGGCCGACTCAAGGATATGATCATTCGTGGCGGCGAGAATGTTTATCCCAAAGAAATTGAGGACTTTCTCTACAAGCATCCCAGCATCCAAGACGCGCAGGTATTTGGCATACCCGATGAAAAGTACGGCGAAGAAGTTGCCGTGTGGATCATGTTAAAACCCAATGAGTCGGCGACGGCAGATGACATTAAAGGTTTCTGTCAGGATCAAATTTCCCATTTTAAAGTGCCGCGTTACATTGAGTTTGTGGAGGAATTTCCCATGACGGTAACGGGCAAAATTCAGAAATTTAAAATGCGCGAGGCCATGCTTGAGAAATTGGGGCGTGCAGGTTGATGGCGGGAACGAACTTTCTCGCCAAGGCGGGGGTTTATTCCATTATCCTGATGGTGGCAGACGGCCAGCCCGCCAATCACCCCTTGCCTGATAACGCCCTGCCGACTCGAGACTGATTGTCACGCTCAAGCTGGTCGCAAATCCAATGTCCGGTTGCGACAAGGGCATCCAAATCAATACCTGTTTCGATGCCCATGCCGTTAAGCATGTATACGATGTCCTCGGTGGCAACGTTTCCCGACGCGCCCTTGGCGTAGGGACAGCCACCGAGACCCGCTACCGCCGAATCGATCACTCCAATGCCGTAGTCGATCCCAGCGCTAATATTGGCCAGTGCCTGTCCGTAGGTGTCATGCAAGTGCAGCGCAAGCCGCTGGTGCCCTAACGCTGGCGCGTCTCTTCAGGCGCTACGCGTGGCCATGCAAAGCACGAGTATCGTTCGAGGTTTTTGCCCTTGGTAATTATTTAGTTAACGTGTTACCTTTATTTCGATTGACCCGACCGAATAACAGGACGTCACCATGACTGATCGCACGCCATTTCAAGATAACTTAGATCGCGCTCAAAAATATCTAACGCGCTTTGCGAACAGCACAACCGGCCACTACATCAATGGCGAATGGCAAGGCACCGAGGGCGTTGAAACCTTTGACAATATTGAGCCGGCGGCCAATACGAGTTTGGGCAAGATTGTTGCCGGAACTGCCGAAGACATGGATCGCGCCTGTGAAGCCGCAGAGTCCGCGTTTGAAGCGTGGTCGGAGATGCCCGGTGCTGCGAGGAAAAAACTGCTCATTCACTTTGCCGATCTGATTGAAAAGCGTGCCGATGAAATAGCCCTGGTGGAATCATCGGATTGTGGTCAAGCCATTCGTTTTATGAAACAGGCGGCTATTCGCGGTGCCGCCAACTTCCGCTTTTTTGCCGACAAAGCGCCTGAATCACGTAATGGCTTGTCGTTGTTCCAAGACAACCACACCAACTTTACCGTGCGCAGCCCCATTGGACCGGTAGGCATCATTACGCCCTGGAACACACCCTTCATGCTGGCCACGTGGAAGATCGCACCAGCGCTGGCTGCGGGATGCACCATAGTCCACAAACCTGCTGAACTGAGTCCACTCTCCGCCACGCTGCTCGCCGAGATCAGTCAAGAAGCGGGTATTCCAGCAGGAGTATGGAATATGGTCCATGGATTTGGAGAAACCGTTGGCAAGAGACTAACCGAGCACAAAGCCATCAAGGCGGTGGCGTTAGTGGGAGAAACCACCACCGGAAGCCACATCATGCGGCAGGCGGCGGACACCCTAAAACGGGTTCACTTCGAACTCGGCGGCAAAAATCCCGTGATCGTTTTTGAAGACGCTGACTTCGAGCGCGCGCTCGACGCCGTTGTCTTCATGATTTACAGCTTAAATGGCCAGCGCTGCACCTCGAGTTCGCGCCTGCTCATTCAGAACAGCATCCGCGATAAATTTCTCGCTGCGGTTAAACATAGAGTGGAGCAGCTGGTAGTCGGCCATCCCCTCGACCCCAACACTGAAGTGGGGCCGCTGGTGCACCAAGGCCATTTTGAGAAGGTGCTTAGCTACTTCGATGCCGCTGTCGAAGAAGGAGCAACCATCGCCGCCGGTGGTCACCGACGCGAGGACTTGGGTGTCGGCAATTATGTTGCGCCGACACTTTTCACCGAAGCCAACAACCGCATGCGCATTGCCCAAGAAGAGATTTTCGGCCCGGTACTCACCGCTATCGGGTTTGAAGATGAGCAAGAAGCGATAGCGCTTGCAAACGATACCGAATACGGCCTGTCGGGGTATATTTGGACCGGCGATACAGGACGGGCCATGCGCATGGCGCAGAAAGTTCAAGCGGGCATGCTGTGGATCAACTCCGAAAACAACCGCAATTTACCCTCACCTTTTGGCGGTATGAAGATGAGCGGAATCGGTCGAGACGGGGGCGATTACAGCTTTGATTTCTACATGGAAACAAAAAACGTGTGTATAGCCCACGACACCCATAACGTTCCGGTGCTGGGGCGCTGAGTCAGGAGAGATCACCATGGGAGACATTACGCTAGCGGCAAAGATCACCCACGTTCCCTCTATGTATTTGTCGGAACTTGATGGACCGCACAAAGGCTGCCGGGAAGCAGCTATCAATGGCCATAAAGAAATTTCCAGACGCTGTCGTGAGATGGGCGTCGACACTATCGTTGTTTTCGATACCCACTGGCTGGTGAATTCGGGGTATCACATTAACAACGCAGCGCATTTTAAAGGGGTCTATACCAGCAACGAACTGCCCCACTTCATCAAGAACATGCCCTACGAATATGACGGCAATACCGAACTTGGGCAGCTCATTGCCGACGCCGCAGTGGCCGCCGGTATTAATGCCCGGGCCCACAGCGACACAACCCTAGCCTTGGAGTATGGGACCCTAGTGCCCATGCGTTATATGAATGCAGATCGGCACTTTAAGGTGGTCTCTATTTCGGCTCTCTGCCAAGTGCATGATCTAGCAGACAGTGGCCGACTCGGTGCCGCCGTGCGCACTGCCGTTGAGGATCATTACGATGGCAAGGTGGCGGTGCTCGCGTCGGGTTCTCTGTCCCATCGCTTTGCCCAGAACGGCGTCTCCGAGCAGTACCTGCACAAGGTGTGGTCACCCATGCTAGAGCACATGGACCACGAGGTGGTTCGCATGTGGGAGCGAGGTGAGTGGAAAGAATTTGTGGAAATGCTGCCGGAATACGCGGACAAATGCCACGGTGAAGGCTTTATGCACGACACCGCCATGCTACTCGGTGTAATGGGCTGGGATCAATATGAGGGCAAGGTAGAAGTTATAACGCCCTACTTTGGCAGCTCTGGAACTGGGCAAATCAACGCGATTTTTCCCACCCACTAATCAGCTAAGGAAGCCCAATGCCACACATTATTGTGGAGTACGCCAATACCCTGCCTGAAGAAGAGCTAGCGGTGCCGGAGCTACTGGCCTCACTGTGTCACGCGGCCGTTGCGACCGGCCTGTTTCCCGAGACGGGGCTACGCGCAAGAGCTTACCGAGCAGATTACCAGCGGGTGGCCAACGGTGACCCTGACACAGGCTTTGTCCATGTGGGTATGAGCGTAGGCCAAGGTCGGGAATTGGAAGCGCGCCAGGCGGCGGGCGAAGCCCTGTTCGCTACGCTCAAGGATTACATGGCCCCCATCATGCAAACCCGCAAAGTATTGCTCTCCTTCGAAATGCGGGAAATCGACAGCGTTAAATTCAATTTCAAGAACACCTGAGGCTCCCATGCTCGATAGAGATGCGATTCAAGCACTGGCAAATGAACTGTACGACGCTGAACAAAGCCGGCGCCAAACCCGAGCCGCAACACTGACATATCCCGACATGGATATGGACGACGCCTATGCCGTCCAACGCGCGTGGGTCGATCGCAAAATAGCAGACGGCGATAAAATTACGGGCTACAAAATTGGCCTCACCTCCCGCGCCATGCAGCAGGCCATGCACATCGACACGCCAGACTTTGGCATCCTGCTGGAAAGCATGTACTACGCTAACAACAGCACGATTAATACCGCCGATTTCTGCGATCCGCGCATAGAAGTTGAACTGGGCTTTGTGATAAAAAAGCCTTTGTTTGGCGAGCACGTGACCGTGGACGAAGTATTAGACGCCACCGACTACATCGTGCCCTCGCTGGAGCTGATCGCGGCGCGCAGTCATCGGGTCGATCCCGAAACCGGCTACACCCGCAAAGTCTTCGACACCATCTCAGACAATGCGGCCAACGCAGGCTACATTGTCGGCGACCAGCGCTTTGCTCCGCGGGACATCGATTTACGCTGGTCAGGCGCTATCCTTTACCTGAATGGCGAAGTGGAGGAAACCGGCCTAGCGGCTGGCGTGATGGATCATCCGGCAAAAGGCATTTGCTGGGTCTGCAAGCGCTTCGCCAGCCATGGCATCGGACTAGAAGCCGGTCAGTTCGTCTTAAGCGGCTCTTTCACACGCCCCGTCTTGGCGCGCCCCGGCGACAACATGGTGTGTGATTATGGGCCGCTGGGCAGCATAAGCGTTGACTTCATCTGAGGCGTCATCATGGATTTACCTAAAAACCGCTTTCTCGCCAGTCTCAACAGTGGACAAACATTATGGGGATGTTGGCTCGGCTTACCTGACCCCAACGTTGCCGAGATCGCAGCGGGATCGGGCTTTGATTGGCTGTTGATTGATCACGAGCACGCCCCCTTTGAGCTCAGTGACGTCATGGCGCACTTACGGGCGATAGAACCCTATCCCATCGCGCCCCTGGTGCGACCCGTCAATGCCGACCCCGCGCTGTTGAAAAAATTCCTAGAGATGGGGACCCAGTCCTTCGTTATCCCCATGATCGACAATGCCGAGCAAGCCAAAGCCTGTGTCGATGCGGTCTACTATCCGCCCAAAGGCCTGCGAGGTGTTGGCACATCCCTCGCCCGTGCCGCCAGATGGAATCAAGTCGAAGGCTATGTTCACAAAGCCAACGATGAAATCTGCCTCATCGTCCAAGCAGAGACTTGCGAAGCGCTGAACAATCTCGACGAGATTCTGGCTGTAGAGGGTGTTCACGGCGTTTTCATCGGGCCATCAGATCTGGCCGCCTCCATGGGCAAAATTGGTCAGGGCGCCGACCCTGAACTTCTAGATGCCTGTATCGAAGCCATCGTCAAAATCAAAGCCGCTGGCAAAATCGCGGGTATTCTGACCCTGAGCGAACCACTCATCGAACGCTGCGTTGAGGCGGGGACCGATTTCATTGGCGTAGCAGTAGATACACTTCTTATCGGGCACGCGATGCGAGATGCGGCTGCCAAGCGCAAAGCCACCGCCAGCACCTAGTTAGTTGCGACCGAGCAGTCCAAAACCCACAGGTTGGGCGTAAACATCGTTCAAATACAGGTGGCGGGGGACGACTGATTTGGGGACACTTCCCAGGCCACCCAAACTGTCAGAAACAGAGGAGCAGACCGTGAAAACACGTGCCACCGTAGCGTTTGAAGCCGGAAAACCCATAGAGATCTGCGACGTTGATTTGCAAGGTCCAAAAGCGGGTGAAGTTATGGTGGAAATCAAAGCCACCTGAATCCTAGGGTCAGGATTTTCAAACAAAGAATGTTTTTTTTGGAGTGCTGCCAGTGGGGCTGTCAAACATTTGGAACCAGCGCCAGCACTCGGCATGGGCTGCCCGAGCCCTCCTCGATTTTAAGCGGAGCGGCTATGAGAATACCGCCTGTAGCCGGGAGTTGATCTAGATTGCGCAGGCTTGCCAAGCCGCATTTGTTAGCCCCATGCATCAGGTTATGGCAGGGAAAAGACGGCTCTTGGGCCCCCGCTTGTCCGGCATCCGTGCCAACCGTTTCAGTACCCACGCCGATGATATCGCGCTCCTCGGCCAAGAACACCACTGTTGCCGGATCCCAGCCCGGGTTGTGTAGGCCGTCAGCTCCCCGATTAATGAATTCTTTAGGATCTTCGCGCCTAGACCAATCGGTGCGATAAAGCACCCAGCTGCCCTTGGCTATTTCGCCGTGCTGCGCTTCCCACGCTTTCACGAACTCAACGGTCATCAGAAAATCCGCATCAGAGGCGGCTTCAGCGGAAGCGTCGATCACTACGAATGGCGCGACAAAATTTTTCAGAGGCAGCGTGTCGGTAGCGTGATGTTCATGATCTTTACCCGTAACCCAATGTATCGGGGCGTCAAAATGCGTACCCGTGTGCTCGCCGCACTTGATGTTGTTCCAGTACCAAGCCGGTCCACGCTCGTCATAGCGCGAGATTTCTTCTTTGCTAAAGGGCCAAGATTTTTTCCAGCCGAACTCTTCGGGCAACTCCAAAATTGGGGTGTCCGCTGCCAGTGTCACGCTCAGGTCGACAATGCGTATGCCACCATTGCTAAGTGCCTGTGCCATTTGAGTGAGCGCATCCGTATTCATAGTGTTTTCCCTTTCCCTGTGAGGTGATGCAGATACTAACGGATTATCGAGTAAACGACGGCGTTAGGTCTGGTTAATATTTTAAGCCTAAAATATAATCAAGGTGTACGTTATGGGACAGGAAGCGACAAAATCTGTGAGCGATCCATTTGGACGGGTGCATGACACCGAAAATTTATATATAGCGGGACCAAGCTTATTTCCAGAAAGCGGCGCGGTTAACCCAACGTTCACCCAGAGCGCGCTTGCCGCCCACCAAGCTGAACACCTCATCAAGCAGAGTTGAGCGTTGCAACAGATAGCCAACCCTAATTTTGATACACTAAATCGACGGATAAATCGAAAAATGTGCGTAATTTCTTTTCCAAGAACCAATCCCCTTACCTCACGACTCATACAGGAATACACATGTCACCAGTTGTCAGCTACGCCCTCCACGGTAACATCGGCGTTATCAGTGTAGACAATGCCCCCGTCAACGCTCTGTCTCATGCGGTTCGCTCGGGTATTGCCGAGGCATTGACCGCTGCCTACTCTGATGCATCTCAAGCCGTTATTATCAGCTGCGCGGGTAGAACATTTATTGCGGGCGCAGACATCACAGAATTTGGCAAGCCGCCCCAAGAGCCGTCACTGCCCGATCTTCTTGAGCAACTGGATAATCATCCCAAGATCACCGTTGCAGCGCTCCACGGCACTGCGCTGGGTGGCGGATTCGAAACGGCACTCAGCTGTAACTACAGAATTGCACTAGCCAGCGCGAAGGTGGGTTTACCCGAGGTGAAGTTAGGCTTGCTGCCTGGCGCTGGTGGTACTCAGCGAGTGCCTCGCCTGGCCGGGGTTGAGGGAGCTATCAGCCTCATGACAACAGGCAACCCCATTAATGCGGCAAAAGCCGCTGAATTGTCCTTAGTCGACCGAGTGGTGAACGGAGATGACTTAGTCGCCCAAGCCGTTGCCTATGCCGAAGAACTGGTCGCGGCAAACGCACCTCAAAAGCAAGCCCGCACGGCACAGATAACCCTCACCGACAGCGATCGCGCAATGTTGAACCAGCAGCGCACCCAGCTGCTGAAGAAAACTCGAGGCGAAACCGCCCCACAACGCATCATCGACTGCATTGAAGCAGCGGCAGAGCTGGGCTTCGAAGAGGGCCTGCGGCGTGAGCGAGAGTTGTTTATGGAATGCATGGCCGACCCTCAATCCGCCGCCATGCGTCATATGTTTTTCGCTGAGCGTGCCGCCGCCAAGATCGACAGCTTACCCAAGGATACGCCGATCGTTGATATTCAGCGCGTGGGCATCATTGGTGCTGGCACTATGGGTGGCGGTATCGCCATGTGTTTTGCCCAAGTGGGCATCCACGTGACCTTGGTTGATATGAGTGAGGACGCCGTAAAAGCTGGGCTCGAAAAGATCGCAAAAAACTATGCCATCAGCGTCTCTCGAGGTCGTTTCTCAGAGGCGCAGGTGGCCTCCATCATGGCTAACATAACACCTTCCTCAAGCTACCAAGATCTAGCCGAGGTTGATCTCGTGATAGAAGCCGTCTTTGAGAGCCTCGCGGTTAAACAGGAGGTCTTCAAAACGCTAGACGGCATCTGTAAACCCTGCGCCATCCTTGCCAGTAACACCTCTTACCAAAATATTGACGAGATTGCGGCTGCCACATCGCGCCCGAGCAGCGTCCTTGGCATGCATTTTTTCAGTCCCGCAAACGTAATGAAGCTGCTTGAGGTCGTTCGTGGTGCCGAAAGCAGTGACTCCATCATCGCAACAGCAATGACGGTTGGTAAAAAGATTGGCAAAGTCCCCGTGCTGTCTGGGATGTGCTACGGCTTCATCGGGAATCGCATGCTGCGGCCCTACTCCCGAGAAGCCGCGCTTTGTCTTATGGAGGGCGCGACGCCTGCACAAATCGATGGCGCTATGGAGCGCTGGGGTATGGCCATGGGGCCCATGGCCGTCGGCGATCTAGCTGGCCTGGATATTGGCTACAAAGCCCGAGAGCAACTTACTGAAGAGCAAAAAGGAGAGCCGGCGAGCTATCTGGTTGCAGATCGGCTGGTGGAAGCCGGCCGCTTAGGTCAGAAATCCGGCGCAGGATATTACCAA
>Ga0222719_10005643_pt1 | contig 10753 bp, 11 predicted proteins | sample C33_34DmetaG_FD_165039 | JGI IMG/M metagenome (GOLD analysis project Ga0222719, IMG submission 165039) | Estuarine water microbial communities from San Francisco Bay, California, United States - C33_34D | ecosystem: Environmental > Aquatic > Marine > Unclassified | place: USA: California...
AATTTTCTTATTTGTAATAAAAAAATAGGGCTGGTCCAAACAATCGCCCTATGTTTTTAAACGGACCAGCCCTAACCCTTACGACTCGTTTGCGGCTAAAATATACTTGCCGTAACGCTCGTGAAACTCATCGAAGTTTTTAAGTTTTGTCGGCTGGACTGGTAATCCATAATTGTTTAGTGCAACACGAGCACCCATTACAACCAGTTCTGTTTCAAAGTTATCCATCATAAAGCGGAAGAAACAATCTGCCATTTCATGAAACTTTTTGTCGGTTACTTTATCGCTATCCAATGCTTCTCGTAATTCATAGCACATTGCAATAACCAAACTGTACATTGCTGAAATTTCTTTGATCTTTAACTCTTTTACTTTGCCATCCAGCACATCTGTTGGATTGGGCATTTGGCTTGCTACCTTACGATGTGCCATAAATTTTACTGCTAGACCTTCGCCTACTGTGCCGGCAATTAGATCAGTTAATGTCTGATCATCCAGATCGTTGTCTTCAATAAGCTCGCTTACAAATGTCCACGACCGAGGAGTAGCAAAAGCCCGACTTGCTGACTTTGCATCGAAATCATACAAATCTTGTTTGGCAAAAGAAATATAACCAATTACATCTTTGTGAATGCTGTTAACAGTAGCCCAGTCTAACCAGCTGGGGTAATCAACACGCATTTCAATGTGAATGAAACGGTTTGCAAGCGGAGTAGGCATACGATATGTAACACCTTTGTCGCTTTCGCGATTACCCGCTGCTACCACTACTACATTGTCTGGTAGTTTGTATTGCCCAATACGACGATTGAGAATTAACTGATAAGCAGCAGCTTGAACACTAGGTGCCGCAACATTCATTTCATCTAAAAACAACACAACCAGCGGATATTGACTAGCTGTTTCTTCTGTGGGCAAATCGATTGGAGGTGCCCAATCCATTGTGCCTGTGTCTTTGTTGTAAAACGGAATACCGCGTAAATCAGTAGGATCCATAAGACCCAACCGTAAGTCAAGAAGTAAACCATTTGATTCCGAAGCAATGCCTTCTACTAGTTCTGATTTACCAATTCCGGGAGGACCCCAAAGGAAAATAGGACGTTTTTTCGAAAAGCATTTTTTAATTAAAGAACGAGCACCGACGGATGTAACTGTGCGAGATTCTGCGTTAGTGGACATAGGGCGTATCCTTTTGTAGTGAATGTTTTATTATAATAAGGTATACAGCCCTGGTTGTCAACCAATTTTTTATTTTACCAAATACTCATTTATGTTATCATTGATTTCACGCATGTATATCCAGTTTGAGTTTGTAACTTGATCATTGCGTATTCTTAATTTTCCAAGCAAGCCAATGGGTGCCCATTCTTTTCTTTGGCTACGCGGAATGTATTCTGCATCCGGATCCCACGCAGGGTTAACTGTTGGCGTCATTAATTGATTACCTTTTTCGTCCGTGGTAATTGCTTGTGCATCTGCTGGAGGATCTTGATCATCTAAACTAGTGCAAGTTTTAATTTCTGGTTTATTGCCAGAAATGTCAGTCCATTTGTATATTGTGTATGCTTGTAAAATAGGACGCCCGTATTCGTCTTTGAGATATTTGCCAGTCCATTTGTCTTCTGCACTGTCACCTACCATGCCTGGCACTGCACTTACCACGCCAAATGGTTGATCTCCGGTGGTTGCTACACGTATCTTATTTCCGTCTAGTACAACAGTCATACCAACTCTATCTTCGTCGAGAGGATTTCCATCCTTCCACTCAAAATATTCAGCATAGTCAGCTGCAGGAGTTCTTGCAGTACCGTCGTATGCAACATTACCGCCGCTGTCTACTGTAAACACAACATCCTGTGAAGGAGTAAACGCACTACTGTATGCTCTAAAGTGGACATAGTTAGCACCTTTTACACCAGCCACCTCGCTCTGCACTCCTGCACCAGTGAATCCTGCATTCACTGCCTGTGCTCTAAGACCAACACCAAATCCTGGAGTTGTTGCGTTGGTTCGTCCTACAATTGCTGATCCTCCCAAGGTAGCATCGCCGGTATCAGTTGCTACAATTGTTGAGGCACCCGGAGTACCGTCACTGTCTCCAGAGACACTCAATCCTTCTTTGTAAAATCTCAAGCTATCTAAGTCGTTGTCGAATGCAACAGCAATATAATCATAAGATCCACTGGTGTCATACCAAAATCCATTATCGCTTGGATATGTAAATCTATAAGCACCAGCAACAATGTTGTCTGTACCAGTAAATGTTTTTCTACCTGTAACTGTTTGTGCATCAGCCAGTACCATGTCGCCACCGCCACTGCCAGTAGCAGTGATTGTAACATCGCCTGTGCTTCTGTCTACGCTAACTCCGCTGCCTGCATTGATTCGAGTGACTCCACTGTTGGTCACTGTGATACTACCACTAGTGGTAATTGGACTACCCGCAACACTGATTCCTGTGCCTGCGGTAATGCCAACACTGCTTACAGAGCCATTTCCAGTGCCACCTGCGTAACCAATATCAATACCACCTGCGGTGTTGGTAACAGTAATACTTCCTGATCCGGTGATGTTGCCTTTACTTAGAGATCCACTGTTTCCAATTAGTATTTCACCGTTTGCATAACTGGATTGGCCTGTGCCACCGTTCGCCACCGCAACAATTCCATTTACATTGTTTGCAATACCTTGAACATTTCCCAAGAATAGATCTGCTTGAATATTTCTTCCAGCAAAATCTCCATCTGTGGATCTAGCAACAATTGTGTCGTTTATCACTGCTGGACTAGCATTTACACTCCAAGTTGTATTGCTTAATCCGTCAAAGTCATTGCCTGTGATATAATCGCCTGCACTAAGAGTAAAAGCAGTGCCAACATTAATATTAGCACTTCCGTCAAACTGAACACCGTTGATTGTTCTACCAGGAGTTAATGTTCTTGCTTTGGTAGCAATACCCGAGAATTCACTTATCTCGGTGAGATTTATTCCACTCAACAGTGATACAAATCCTCCTGGTCTGTCTGCTTCCAGTATGGTAAATGATCGTTTTGCTACTATGGCAATAACAGTGTTGTTGACTTTGCCCAGTATTACAGGTTCTGGATCACCGTTGAGATCTCTAAGGCTGGCACTCTCCCACAAAGTTCCTGGAAAACCACTGGCAGCCGGGGGACCTATCAACGACCAGCTTGCACCGTCGCTGATAAACATTTGTCCGCTGGTTTCGTTATAGTAGAGATCGCCTTCGATTCCAGCATCAGGAGCACTGGCTGCAAACGGTACACGATTGTTAGTGACCCACTCCAGTCCACGATCTGTGGTTGCATATACTTTAAGCTGTAGACTTGCTGTGTCTAACCAAAGCTCACCTACTTTTGGTTCTAATGTAGGAGCTGATGCACTAACATACAATCCTGTAATGGTTTTCCATTGATTGCCTGTGTAGTTCTTGATAAATCCTTCACTGGTGTCATACCAAATTTGTCCTTCCAGCGGATTAGCCGGGGCACTGCTGTTTGCAAAATTTTCTAGATGTTTTACAAGATTTTCAGTTTCGATTTCGCCATATGGCGTGACGTTTTTGCCTACAAGACTTACACTTGTAGCATCTGTGTTGGTGGTACCGTCTGGGATAACGGCAATCACTTCTCCACGTGTATTGTTAATAATATACGGCATTCTTGACTCCTGTTACATATTTAGCCAATTGTCTACACTGGCTTGTGTAACACTAGATGTAAATTTCCGTTTAAATCATTTCTAATGGTACCTATACCTAGAGATTCACTGTGAGGAAGATTAATATCAATTACCAACGCTTGTTCATTCCATGCCAAAAGTTGATCGAGGAAATAGTTTATAAGTTTGTGTTGTTCTGGCTTGCCTATTTCATCAGCAGGAGTATGCATTAGCCAGGTCTCAATATTGGTTCCAATCCAAGCTTTGCCTCCTGGTTTGAGCATATCCCAGACCCATTGAATTCTCATGCCAATATCAAACATGTTTGTAAAATGAATACTATTTACAGCTATAATTTTGTCAAAGGTTTCGGGTCTGTTAGCACAAAAATAGTAATCAAATGTATCTACTAAATCTGGTTCATGCTCAGCATCGCTGTCCATGCCAATAATATTGGGAAAATACTCTTTCCAAGGGTTGGTTCCGCAACCTATGTCTATTACATGATCATCAGGGGATATGTCTAAGAAATTTAGATAATACCAACTGTGCATATCTGTGATATTGTATTTGGCTAATACTTCCCTAGGACGTTCATAAACTGTGTCATTTAAACATGCCCGTAGCCAAGTCATATCATAATAGCTCCAGCAAAATTGTCTGGTGTTTTGGAATATTTTGTCAGCCTGCGGCATTTTTAACCAATTCTTACGCCACATTTGAATGTTGTAAGGATTCTTCAGTGTCATTGTGACCAACTTAACTTATTGTCTATGTATGATCTAACGTGCCTGTTTGCGGCAACGTTAAAATCCGCTAGCATGGGAGATCCTGGAATATACATACTTTCTGGTATAGCAAGTTTGTCTTTCATTTCTGGAATGTCTATCATGCTACCTATTTGAAATACATTAACATTAAACTTGCCACTGTGATTAAGCTCTATGAACTCTTTGGTTATTTTGTCTGCTTCATACCAATTCATGATATCATTTTCCCAGACCAAATGTTCTGTACCCATGTTAGGACTGGTTTGATCCGCTCGAGCTTCAGTTAATGGCTTTGTGGCCATTTGTCTATAACCATATTTTTCATAATCCAGTGAAAATTTGCTTGGGTTCACCAAATCACTTACTGCAATCTCCAATGTATAAGCAAAAAAACTTTCTCCTTGCCAATTGTCCAGCAACCATTGTTGAGTAGATCTAAGTGTTTCGGGTGTCTCGTGCGGTAGTCCAACTATCAACGCCATGCTACCTCTGTAAAGTCCGTTGCCTACACTTTTGATATAATCTTTTGCTTCAAGTAGTCCGGCCTTGAGTTTGTCAGGGTGCATTCCTTTGCTTATACTCTTACCACTGGCATGGTTAAATGTTTCAATGCCGTAAAACTGTCCACGTACATTCATACGTGCTAGCTCTTCTCTGTCTTTTTTCCTTGCCGCAAGCAAGTCTGCTCTAATAAATGCACTGAACCAAGGCTCAAAAGGTAGTTTTTCAATTACATCAGCAAACTTTGTTATCTTTTCAGTTCTATCGTTGAAAGTTTCGTCGGCTACAATATAATTTTTAGTGCCAAATCTGTCATAGGTATCCATGAGTTGCTCGTATGCGTCATCGGCGTCTCTACTGTAATCGCCTTTAACACCTAGTATAGGAAAGTTACAAAAATCACACTCAAACTTACATCCTCGAGCAAACTCAATACCTAAGGTTTCTCCTGGCGTTAAAAAATCCCTGTTCTCATATTTGATCATTAAACTTCGCATAGGAAATGCAGGATATTGATCGTTGGCGTCAATTATTTTTCTATTTTTTGTGTCTATCATCATAAACACAGGACGCCGACCGTTGCTGAAAAGCCATTCAAGCAAGTTTACAACTGCTTTTTCGCCAAAGCCTCTTACATAATAATCAATACAATTGCTTTGAAATTGTGGATGCACTGCGGCTCCACTTAATAATATTACATCAGGATAATTTTTCTTAATCCACACACCAAAATCTTCAAGATGTTGATCCCAAATACTGAATAAATGGCTGAACCCAACAAATTTAAATGCACCTTGTGCGTAGCGATGTTTGAACAGTGTTTGTAACTCTTCTAGTGTCCACCATCGGGAAAAGTCTATTACTTCAATGTCCCAATCGTGTTCGCTTCTTAAATAATGGGCAATTCTGTGGCCACCAGCAGGTCGTGCAGTGTTGGGCTTGCCAGCGTGGCCGTGAACATTCACGAGTAAAGCTTTTTGTTTCATTTATTATGCAGCTAATATGTGTGTTAATTTGTCAGCGGCACTGCTAGCGGCCCATGCATCTGGTTTGACTTTTGGTATTGTGTTGCATGTACCTTTGATATATCCTATTGCCTGCTGAATTACCCTATTACTGGCATATTTATCGGAAGGATTGATGTCAAGATGAACTTCTATGTCATGAGCAATGTAAGGATACAGTTTGTGATACATTTCACTGACTTTGTACACTTCTGTCATGAGTCGTAAGGATGGTTTGTTCAAGTGTTTGTCGTAGTCTAAATCTCTTGTGACTTCTCCAAAAACTTTACAGCCGTTTGAACCGTTGATATGCACTACCACTGCAACAGTGTATTCTGCTATCCAACGATTGTCCTTCATGAGTCGAGCCGAGTCAGCTCCTAGATAGATTCGAGTTTCTGGGCTTTGCGAGTTGATAAATTTAATTGTTTCCAGTAAATTTATACTTCGCATGCCCAGATCACCGACTCCGAGCAACTGATGTAAACTTCATGTGTTTTCTCCGTTGCTGCGTATTTATTAATAATTTTTGCCTTAGCAATCTTGTTGCCAGACATAGGCGTAATATCCTTTGCCATTGGTATCGCCACCGAGGTTGTCTACTTCTTCTCCATCATAGGTGATGCCAAATAAAGTATCTTCGCCATTGGCTGCTTCATCAACAATAAACTTGAGTTTATGTAAATCAATAAGTGCTGGTGTTTCAATTGTACCTTCAAAGAAACAACCTTTTTCAACACTTTGAAATTGAAATACATAGTCTCCTTTATCTGGATAGGGCTGAGGTTCTGGACTGCTGTCTATAAGCTCAACTTGCCATTCGGTTTCTTCGCCAATTCTGTTATTAAGCTCGAACAAGTCTTCCCTGTCAACAATGTCTTCAATATGGTCGGCATTATATTCGTCGTTTTCTACTTTTTCAATAGTAACATAAGCATTATCTGCACTTACACCCCAAACACGATCAATTTCATTGGGTGCTTCGTACCAAGTGCCACCAACTTCGTCGTCGTCATTTGGATCGTGCAAAAACATTGCTGAACGTAGAATATCAGATGCATTGATGTCTTCGTATTCTTCGTCTTTGTTAACTTCTGCTGGAGTCTTATCTTCTGCTGTGAGAACATAATGTATCACATCACTATCACCGCTTTCTAAACTGGACTTCCAAAAGTCGTGTGCTTCTTTGGAAATTTTACTGTAGGATGTTTCAGCACCGTAACCAGTTACACTAATACGATAGTAGTGCGGTCCTTTGATTGCTTCCACAAGCTCTTCTTTCTGTTGGGTTGTTGCCATGCTTTTACCTCAATGGTTTTGGTGGTATGAATACACCATTCTTTAAAGTTACTATTATAACATTGTTTACTGTAAAATGTCTACCGGTCCATTCTATGGTGTATTCTTTACAATGTTCTGGCAAAGTTGCATGATCTTCTACTAACTGAATTCCTGTTGTAGCACTGTAGCGTACCATTGCCTGAGCGTAAAGATCTATGTTTAATATTTTCGCTAAATGTTCATGATCCAGTTTTAATAATGTGTGGCTTTCCACAAAAGGTTGATTGGCAAGCATGTTAACATCAATATGAACATTGTTGGTTGGCACAAGTATGCAACAAGCAATGTTATCAGGCAAAAACAACGTGGACAACAATCTAAAGTTACCTGGATGTACAAATAGCCTAGCCATATTGTCTGTACCAACACTGAAAGGCGTTCGCCAAAATTTTGGAGGATTGGTGTAAAATTCATATAACTTGGTTAAATTATAATAAGCCCGGCTTTTAATGCCACAGTCTTGTTGGGGAGTATAGTCAGCAGGATACGTAAAAGTTTTAGGAGCCCAATCGCGACATACCAATGAAGTTATTGTTTGATTAAAAAGAGAGTCAACTGATTGACCTGAATGACCAAAAATTTTTTTGAGATTGCCGCTGGTTGATTGTATAACATAACTGTCAGACTTTGTAAAAAGGCACGCCTGCTTTATGTATTCAATGACTTCAGTGGTGTACTTTGGCTGTTTACACTGCATAATTTCATGCAGAGGATTGTGTTTTCGTGTAAGAGCACTTCCTAATGGATCAGCAATTTGATCAGGGCGATGCCAGTAAAAATCTGCATCATTGGTAGTCACTGAGTTTGAATCCTGTGCCTAGCATATAGTTAACACTGGCATTTGGATCATTGCTCCACACCAGTACCTCAGGATCGTCATATAAGAAATCACAGTTTTTACAGTATTCAATGTCATCAAACCTGCCTTCTCTGTGAGCAGACCTCAACTGTTCATATGCATCGCCCCAGTAGATATCTTCGAAGCTTTGATCTTCAAAGTGGCCCAGCACACTTGTTGCTTCATTGGGCGGACCCATGGTTTGACAGCATGGAGTAACTGCACCTTGCTTGCCATTTAATCCTCCTGCTCTCACTGTTAGCTCAGGAGCAAACGGTCTGCCGCAGGTTTTTCTTTTTTCAGGGTTTCTAAGGTAAAGCGGTTGATAGTTGCCGCTCCAGTTGTGCATTTTCCAAATATAACCTATACAACCAACTGGATCTATAAATGCATTCTTGTACTGCTCAACTTCATAATCAACTTGATTATTATCCAGTATAAGATGATAACTGCTGAGTTCGCAATTGCTGTTGTGTTGTTGTATACAATGTTTGGTTTCTATAGCATTATCACGTATTTCGTAAAAACGATCTTCACTCATCCATTGTTTGTACAGCTCAGGTGTATATCCGATGAAACTAAAGCGAATAAAATCAATACCTGCGTCAACAACATCATTGAGAAAATCACCTGTTAAGTTTGTACCATTGCAGTACATAAAACTTTTAAGTCCGCGACGTGTGCAGGCTTCGATGTATTCAGGCAGATTCTTGGCCAGTGTAGGTTCACCAGAACCTTCCAAGTTGATAATTGGTTTTCCGTAGGCTGGAGTAATTTGATCAAGCACAGATTCAAATAGATCAAGCGGCATTTTGCGTGTAAAGTCCTGCCCACGGCCAGTTGCTTGTGGGCACATGGAACACGAGTAGTTACACCCGCCAAACACTTCTAGTACTACTCTTTCTAAATCCATTGAAATATTTATAAGCCGTAAGTTAGCATATGTTTTTAAGTTGTTGCCAAAACTCTAAAGGGGTGTTGTTCTGCTTACAGTGTTGCCAGTGTTGTATAATGCTGTCAACGTTGGCAGAATGCCATGCATTGCGAAATTCATTGAACCAATTATCGATGTCATTGTAGTCGGACACGGTAACATACCAGTTGATTTCGTTGGTTTGCGGTACAAGCTCAAGACAAGTATCACGTGGTACAGGAGTACTATCTAAAATAAAATCTGGTATTTTACCGCCGTAGTAAACGTGTATACATTCAAGATCTTTTTTGCCTAACAATATTTGTGATATAAATCTAGTAGACCCAGGGTGAATATCAATAAGTTTCCAGTGACTGGTATAAACAGTAAGTGGGTTTACTATTGCATTTGAAAAGAAGTAAATTATTTGAGCTACTCTAAATTCAATCTCGTTTTCAAATGTTAGTTTGTCAAACCAAGTAGACATCTGTAAAGTTGCAAAATTTTGTACTGCCGGGTGCTCTAGATCTAGGGTAGCATTATCAATTAAAAACATTGTAATAACGATCCAGTTCCTGTATAACATAAGGTAGCAAAGTATCAGCTATTACTTGGTGACCCAGTCTACTAGGATGACGGCACGGTGCAATTAACTCATTCTCAATCTCATATTGATTGTGATAACGTGATCCTTTCAACAAATAATCATTGTTGCTTAGCCATTCTTTGTGTACAATATCCATAAGAGTATTGTTTGTGTTAGGATGTTCAATCCAGTGCGGCAGATCAAGCAAGTTCAACGATGATGTTGTTTGTGTAATATTGTCAGTGAATTTAAACGGTGCTTTTTTTATGTCATCAAATGCTTGTATCATCAAATATGGAATGTCTAATTTTGACAACAGATTGTCAATGCCAAGAATTGCATTTTCTGAATTAAATGCTTCATATGCATGGTTACTTCGGTTTGTTGGATCAGCTGGAGTTGTTTCTAAACATTGATGCTTGTTGTGCCAAAAGCTTGTGCGTATAGATGTAGTCCAGCCAACAAAGAAAAATGTATTTTGGATGCCAGCAGGATTTTGCATGATGTATTTGTATACTGTGTGTGCAATATGGTCATTGCCAGTACCCGGAACAGCGTGATTTTCGAACTCTGAAAATGCTTCACATTTGTCCACTAAGTGACGTATAAAACTTATTTGAGCACTTTCTTTAGGATTTGTTCTATGTGGATCGCTAACCAGTCCATGAACAAAACTATCTCCAAACGCAACAAGTTTCATGTTTGGTTTAATTCTTTCTTTTGTTTTTCTTTTGGTTGCTCACAAGACTTCCGCCTGTGATATCAGCAGCCATTCCTGTATCGCCTACTCGCATTTTTTTAAGTCGAGTATGATCAAGACCGCGATCTTGTTCTAACACTGATTGCACCGCTCTTAGTTCTCTGGTGCGATCATCACTGCTACGCCTTTGCAGTTGTTCTAGCACAATTTCGTACAGTTCGTACTTTTGATTACTGCCTAATCCTGCTACCATTTCTTTTGCTTCGCGGTCGTAGTTACGAGTTTTTGCTACCATTTTGTATCCCCAAACTTTTGCCAATTGTGCGTTCAAGTTCTTCAAGGCTTGTTAAGTCTTGCTGTGCTTCTAGTATAGCACGTTTAGGATTAAGATTAAACCGATCTTGTATCCAAATGTTAAT
>Ga0222719_10005645_pt1 | contig 10751 bp, 11 predicted proteins | sample C33_34DmetaG_FD_165039 | JGI IMG/M metagenome (GOLD analysis project Ga0222719, IMG submission 165039) | Estuarine water microbial communities from San Francisco Bay, California, United States - C33_34D | ecosystem: Environmental > Aquatic > Marine > Unclassified | place: USA: California...
CCTGCTAAGGAGGTATACGGGCAACTGTATCGAGGGTTCGAATCCCTCACTCTCCGCCAGTTCTAAATATCTTTTTCCATTCGAACCATTGGCACTGTTTTGCCGGACCTTGCCTTATAAAGAACTTCCTCGATTGGTTCATATCCTTGAGTTTTATAGAGGAGTATCCCTGATTGTGTGGCCATAAGCTCACACTTTTTAAATCCAAGTTTTTTCGCAGCTTCTTCTCCCAAATTCATTACCAATGAACCAACACCTTTTCTTGTCCAATCAGGATGAGTGTACATGGCTCTTATGCGAGCAGAATCTTTTTTAGGATCTAGAAATTGATCATCTCTGTTGGGTGTATGGTTACCCCCAAACAAAGTTTCTCTATTGCTCCATCCACCGCACCCAACGAATAAGTTTTTGATGAAGATCATGAAGTATGTTTCATCTTTAATTAGCTGATCATCTAAACCCATGCTGTCAAAAGAGGCCTCTAATTGATCTTTCGTGAGAAGGGGTCCTAGTAGTTGATTAATCGAGAGTGTCATTAATTTTTCAATGGCTGGAATATCATCTAGAGTTGCGATTTTGTGGGTAAATTCATTCATATTTTCTAAATTTTAATCTCCATGATTATTATAGTAACTGTTAAAATCTTTTTATAAATTTCTCTAATCCTTAAATTATATGAGTCGATCAAATTCAGAAAATCCAGCGTCTGCATTTGATGATACGCTTGAGGATATTTTGGAGTTGCTCGAAGAGGATACTCAGCATTTTATCTACCTAACTGGAGCAGCAGGCACGGGCAAAACAACATTGATTGAGCGTGTTAAGGATGAGTGCTTGTTAAAAAAAATGGTAGTAGCCCCAACTGGTGTTGCGGCATTAAATATTGGAGGTAGCACGATTAATTCAGCCTTTAGAATTGGTTTTGATACCTTTCCGATTATCCAAGAATCAAAAGATCCACGCTTTAAAAAACTATTAAAGAATCTAGAGCTACTTATCATCGATGAAATTTCTATGGTTCGAGCACCCATGCTTGATGCTATTTCTGAAACTCTTCAAATACATCGTAATTCATCCAAGCCATTTGGCGGTATACATGTGTTGGCATGTGGTGATTTATTTCAGTTACCGCCAGTGGTAAAAGAGAATGAAGAAACTGCAATTTTTGAAAGATATGAATCGGTCTATTTTTTTAGTGCAGATAATTTCCAAGCGATTGATAATCCTTCGTTTTTTGAGTTAGTTAGCTCTTTTAGGCAGCAGGATGACAAAGAATTTTATGACCTGCTTAATAATGTTCGTCTTGGACAAAATCTTGAGGAGTCTATTAAGACAATTAATCAGGCTTGTCATAATCCGGAGTTTGATACTGAGTCATCACTCATTATTACCTCAAGAAAATATCGAGCAGAACAAATCAATGAAGAAATGTTGAATTTAATCGATGGTCCTGCGACTGCTGCAAAATCAAAAGAGCAAGGTGAATTAAACGAAAATGATCTACCTGCTCCAAGAGAGCTCCGTGTGAAAGAGGATGCCAAAGTCATGTTTATTAAAAATGATCCTGATGGAAGATGGGTCAATGGAACAATTGGAGTGGTAATTGATTGTTCTGATAAAAATAAGAAAGTGATCAAGGTTAAAGTGGGCAAAGAAGTATTTAAAGTGAAAAGGGAAGAATGGAATAAAGTTAGATATATTTACGATGAATTTAATGACGAGATGGAAGAAGAGGTTGTATCATCTTTTAAGCAATTTCCTCTTAAATTAGGTTGGGCTGTTACCATTCATAAGGCTCAAGGCCTTACCTTAGATAGTTGTTCAGTAGATTTAGGGGACGGCGCTTTTGCTACCGGACAAGCATATGTTGCATTAAGCCGCTGCAAGACGCTTGATTCATTAAACCTATATCGTGAATTAAAGGTGAGGGATGCTTTGGTTGATCCAGACATTAAGGCTTTTCATCAAAACTCTTTCAATTGAAAAAATCTTACAATTTAATTTAATCACCTGATTGTGCTTATTAAATTTACATATATGTTTTAATACTCAAACATGGCTTTAAAAAACTTATATAAATACGCAATCATTGGCGGCACTTCTGCTTTGATTGATGTTGTTTTGTTCACCCTTTTTTTTGATTTTTTAAAAATAAGCTTATTTTTATCAAATGCAATTTCAGTTAGTTCAGCAGCTTTATTTAGTTTTTCTGTAAATTCTATTTATAACTTTAAGAAATCAAATCATTTATTGTTAAGGCTAAGCTCTTTTATTGCTGTTATAACTGCAGGCTATTTTGTAGGTATTCTAGTAATTTTGTTTTCGATGAATTTTCTTGAATTACCTGGATTTCATTCCAAGCTTATTAGCTTACCATTTGTATTTTTCTTTCAATACTTTTTTAATTCTAGGGTTTCTTTTAGGTGAAACAATTGACCTGAATTTATATTATGAATAACCCAAGCAAAAAAAGTATAAAGAAAGTAGCAATTGTTGGAGCTGGTTTTACTGGATTAAGCGCGGCGTATCATCTTGCAAAGAAAGATATCGAAGTAACAATTTTTGAGGCAGGGCCTTGCGAAGGAGGTTTGGCAAGCGGGTTTAAGCTCTTGGATGAGCCAGTTGAGATGGCATATCATTTTATATATAAAACAGATAACCACATGATTGATTTACTAAAAGACCTTGGTGTGGAGGATAATTTATCATTTTATCAATCCTCAATTTCTACCTATTATGAAAAAACACTATATTCTATGGTTTCTCCAATTGATTTGCTTAGATTTACTCCCCTAAGCTTTATAGACCGAATTAGAGCTGGCTTGACCGTACTTTACCTTCAGAGAGTTAAAAACTGGCAAAAACTCACATCAATCACAGCAATGGATTGGTTAAAAAAATATGCAGGAGAAAATGTTACTAAAGTAATTTGGGAGCCCTTGCTTAAAGGTAAATTTGATATTTTCTATGATCAGGTAACTATGTGTTGGTTGTGGGGCAGAGTAAAACAAAGAATGGATAGCCAAAAAGCTGGTACTTCGGGTGAGGAGTTAGGTTATTTGGCTGGAGGGTTTGATTCTCTTGTGCAATTGCTAAAAGAGTCCATTTTAAAAAATGGTGGAAATATTAAGCTCAATACAATGATTGAAAAAATTCATTACGACAAAAACTTAAATTTTGTAAAAATTCAAACACCTAATAAAAATGAGCACCTGTTTGATTCTGTGCTTTTAACTGTTCCTAGCAACATTGCCTCCATGATGCTTGAAGAATATTCGAATGAAGATACAGAATATTTTGAAAATATTAAAAGAACAAAATACTTAGATGCCGCAGTTATGATTTTTGCCACTGATCAAAAAATTACCGATTATTATTGGCATAACATTAATGATGAATCAGATTTTGTTGTATTTTTAAGCTTGACCAATTTAATTGGAACTCAGAGATTTGATGGTAAGCATGTTTATTATATAGGAGATTACATGAGCTCTGATCATGAAAATATGCAAATTGATAAAAGTGAATTGATGCAAAAATGGCTTGAAAAGCTTGAAGATATTTTTCCTAAATTTGATCCAAGCTTAGTAATTGAAAAACATCTATTTAGATTTAAAAATGCTCAACATATTGTAGATATTGGTTATGAGAAAAAAATACCTTCTATGAAAACCCCATGTAAGAATGTTTACCTTTCAAATTTTTCTCAAATTTTCCCTATGGATAGGGGAACAAATTATGCTGTTAGGGATGGCAAAAAAGTTAGTCAAATCATTTGCAATGATTTAAATGTTTTATAGTAGTAAATGTATAGTTATTGATATCTATTCATTACAAGCTAAGGCAAGGAAATTTAATAAAGATTCTCTATGAATGATTTTATTAGTCAAACAGCTGGGTTTATTTGGACATGGAATGTACCAATTCTTGTTGGTTCAGGGTTCTTTTTTCTTATTTACTCAAAGTTAACTCCCTTCAAATACTTAAAGCATGCCTTTGAATTAATTTTGGGCAGACATTCAAAAAAAGATGATGTTGGTGATGTCACTCATTTTCAAGCTTTAACAACTGCTTTATCTGGAACTATTGGCCTAGGTAATATTGCTGGCGTCGCCATAGCAATTAAGTTAGCTGGACCAGGCGCAATTTTTTGGATGTGGCTTACTGCAATTGTTGGCATCGCGACTAAATTTTTTACTTGCACCTTGTCCGTCATGTATAGAGATATCGCAGAGGATGGGACAGTTCGAGGAGGCCCCATGTACGTTATTAAAAATGCACTTCCTTCATCAATGATGCCTTTGGCATATTTTTTTGCAGCCGCTGGATTAATTGGAGCTCTTCCAGGCTTTCAGAGCAATCAATTGGTTCAAATTATGGGCGATCTCCCAATGTTTCAATATGATAATTTCAATTTGATAGCTGGGATAGTTTTGGCGGGGATCACTGGAGCAATTATTCTTGGTGGATTGGTTAGGATTGCTAAAGTTTCTGAGTGGTTAGTACCTTCAATGAGCTTGTTGTATTTTGGTTCAGTATTGATTGCATTGATGTTGAATTTTGACTCAATCATCCCAGCATTCCAAATTATTATTGAAGATGCTTTTACAGGTTCTGCAGTTGCAGGAGGCAGTGTTATTGCCGTAATAATTATGGGAGTTAGGAGAGGAGCGCATTCAAATGAGGCTGGAATAGGAACTGAAACACTTGTACATGGCTCTGCCAAGACATCTGATCCGGTTAAGCAGGGACTAGTTGCAATGCTGGGACCAATCTTTGATACCTTAATTATGTGCACCTCAACTGCCTTGCTAATTATTATTTCTGGGGTTTGGCTTGTCTCAGATTCAACGGGCGTAACTTTGACCGCAGAAGCATTTAGCGTGCTTCTTGGTCCTTTAGGCTATGCAGTTTTGTTTATATGCGTTGTAAGTTTTGGAGCCAGCACAATTTTCACATACTCATTTTATGGTTCAGCTTGCTCTCAGTTCCTGTTTGGTGAAAAGGGAGTAAAAATTTATCAATGGATCATTATATTATTTGTGATTGTCTTTGCTGTTATTCCGATTGAAGCAGCAATTAATGTTATTGATATATCCTTTGCTTTAATGGCTATACCTACGTTAATTTCTTCAGTTTGGCTGGCACCAAAAGTTATTGAGAAAGCTAGAGATTATTTTGCAGCATTAGAGAAAATGCCTTCAAAAAACCCTTGATTTATAAATCTTTAATAATTTCTCTAGCTGCATTTTTTCCAGGCAAGCCAGTTACTCCACCCCCAGGATGAGTCCCTGAGCCGCACATATACAATGATTTTAAGGGTCCTCGATAGTTACCATAGTTCATTAATGGCCTAGCAGCCCACATTTGATCAAGAGACATTTGTCCGTGCATGATGTCACCGCCAATGAGTCCAAATTTTTCTTCTAAATCCAATGGGGACAAAATCATCATTCCTAAAATTGATTCTCTAAAATTAGGAGCATGTTTTGTAACAGTTTCAATAATAGTATCTGCAGCGGCTAAACGATGATCTTGCCAAGAACGTCCATTTGGTAAAGTTGGAGAGAATTGCTGGCAAAACAGTGAAGCAACATGTTTACCTTTTGGAGCTAGGGTCTTATCCATCGTGGATGGAATTAGCATTTCTACAACTGGTGCTGTCGACCAGCCATGAGATTTTGCATCAATGTATGCTTTGTCCATGTAGTCTAATGTTGGGGCGATTACAATGCCGCTTTGATGATGTTCAGCCACTTCTTTACCAGGTAGTGCAGAAAAATCCGGCAATTCAGATAGAGCAACGTTCATCCTAAAGGTTCCAGATCCACACTTATAGCCATCAATACTGCGATTAAATTCTGGATCAAGATCATTTTCTGAGATTAACTTTTTGTACAGTAATTTTGGATTGAGATTAGAAACTATTTTCTTGGCTTTAATTAAATTTCCACTATTAAGTTGAATGCCTACAGCGGCACCATCCTCAACAATCACCCTATCTACAGACGCATCTGTAAAAATCTCAACCCCCATATCATTGCATGCTTTTTCCATTGCTTGAGTGATTGCACCCATACCACCGATTGCATGACCCCATGCTCCTTTTTCGCCATCAACTTCTCCAAACACATGATGTAATAAAACATAAGCTGAACCTGGCGTGTCAGGGCTGGCAAAATTTCCCACTATTGAATCAAAACCAAATGCAGCCTTAATATGCTCATTTTCAAACCATGACTCAAGAAATGAGCGAGCACTTTTAGTGAACAGATCATATACATCTCTGTGCACTTGATTACCTTTAGTAGCTATAGGCCAAAGTTGCAATGCAGCATTTAAAGCAGCCCTCATACCTTGCTTCGGATTTGGCGGTGTTTTAATTGAGAGATCTCTGAGAACATCTGCAACTGCTTCAATCCGATCATAATACTCAGGTAATCGAGCGGCATCTTTTTTAGAAAATCTTTTGAATTCATTTTGTGTTCTCTCTAAGCCACCACCTAGCTTTAAATAATTTGTATCATTAATGGGAAGAAAATTTGAAATAGGGCGCTTTACAATCTCTAAACCATATTCCTTAAGATTCATGTCTTTGATGATTTCTGGATTTAACAAGCTGACTGTATAGCTGGCAACTGAGTTTTTAAACCCAGGATGAAACTCTTCAGTAACTGCTGCGCCTCCCACAATTGATCTTTTTTCGTAGATATTTACTTTCAAGCCCCTTTTTGCCAAATAATATGCGCAGACTAAACCGTTATGGCCGCCGCCAATAATAATTACATCTAATGAATTTTTTGGGTTAAGCATAGTCAAATTATACCTTTGTATGAATATTACTAATAAATAATGTATATTTAATTCAATAACAATTTTTTATTTGAGGTTGAAATACAATGAAAACAAAATTTAAAACTACTTTACTCGCTGTACCTTTTTTATTTTTAATTTCATGCTCAAACTTTAATGAGGTGCAGCAATCTAAAGTTGCTTGGGACGCAACAAATTACACAATGTACAACGAGTTTATGCAATGCACTGCAGGAGAGGAATACAGCCAAGAAGCTTTAGACGCGATGATTGATTCATGGAGAGATCTTGGATTATCAGAATCTTTACTTGGAGGCTGGGGTTATGTATCAGTATCTCCAGAAGTCAGCTCCTTCAATAATTACTGGGAATTAAGTTGGGCCACAAAAGAAGAGGCTGATGCCGCCTGGGAGGAATGGGTTACCAATAAAGATGCAATAGAGTGGAGTGAGCGGAATTCTAAAATCCTTGAATGCGATGGTGAAAATAGGGATGGTTATGATTTTATTTTTCCATATGATCCATATGCTTTTGGCGAATCTCCTGCAGACGGATCTTTTACTGCTGTATTTAGTCCATGTAAATTAAATGAAGGCATGGGTCAGGATGATTTAAATCAGGCAATCATTGGCTACAACGCCTGGTTAGATGGAATTGATCAATCTCAAGTCAGTGGTTTTTATGCATATGGAATTTATATTCCTGAGGATGAGAACATGGAAGAGGATTTTTGGTTCGGGAACTTTCATGAAAACCTTGAAACTATGAATGAAGGCAATGAGCTTTGGGAAGCTACAGGTGGAGATGCAAAAGCTGCACTAGAATCAGTAAGTTCATGCGGCGTGCCTGAGATTTCAAATGGTCAAGTCTTTCTAGATCCATCTAAGCCAGATTTCTCTTAGTTTTTTTGTTGCAAAAAGAGCTGCTTATGCAGCTCTTTTTTTTGTTTAGATGGGCTTTAAGTTTTTAAAAATATCTATTTCCTCAAATTGCTCAAGCATGCTTTGTGAAATTGAAACTAATGATTGATGTTGACCGCTGGAATCAAATTTTTCTTCTATGATACAGCCAGAATCAAATAATTTTGAGCGGACGGATGCTTGAACAGGAGAGAATTGAACCCAGCCATGTAACAAATTTCCAAAAAGGCACTCAGAAACTTTATTTTTCAACTCTTCAAGACCTTCACCAGTTTCGCTTGATATTTTAATTTCTGGATGAAGGTTGTTTGCAGGCCAAATTTCTTTATTTTTTATAAGATCAATTTTATTTAATGCTCTAATTTGAGGCATAGAATTAACTCCTAATTCATCAAGAATCAAATCCACTTCTTTTGTTTTAATATCCCTACATGAGTCTGCTGCATCGATCACGTGAATTAAAAGATCTGCAGCAGCCAAATCATCTAGGGTTGCTTTAAAGGATTCAACCAATTTAGTTGGAAGATTAGATATAAATCCAACAGTATCTGAAAAAAGAACAGTCTCCAATGATTGAAACTTAAAATTAGAACGCCTTGTTGTTGTATCCAATGTAGCAAATAGCTTGTCTTCTGCATAGAGGCCACCCTTTGTTAATAAGTTAAAAAGCGATGTTTTTCCAGCATTCGTGTAGCCGACCAATGCGACTAATTTATTGTTACCTTTTTTTCTTGAGTATCTATTTAAATTCTTTTGATTATGCTGCCTATCTAATTTTTTTTTGAGTTGCTTGATTCTATTGCCAATTAATCGTCTATCAGTTTCGAGCTGTGTTTCCCCTGGACCCCTCAATCCAATCCCTCCTTTTTGCCTTTCAAGATGACTCCATCCTCTTACCAAGCGAGTTGACAAGAAACTCAGTTGCGCGAGTTCAACTTGAAGTTTACCAATATCACTTTGAGCTCTAGCAGCAAATATATCTAGAATGAGACCTGTTCTATCCAGTACACGTGCGCACAATAATTTTTCTAAATTTCTTTCTTGAGATGGAGAGAGCTCACAATCTAAAACAACTAGCTTAATGTTTTCAAACTCTACGATATACTTCAGCTCATCAGCCTTTCCCTTAGAAAGAAAATGGCTAGCAGCTACAAAGTTTTGCTTTGAAAAAAAGTGATGCTCCACTTTTAATCCAGATGACTTAGCAAGCTCAATAAATTCATTTGAATTAAATTGTTCAAGATGATCTTGATGAGCTCTTAATAAATCGATTGAAACAATTATTGCTCTTTGATCTTTTGGTTGAGAAGTTTTTTCCAAATTTTAAGGATTTAAATTATCTATTGAAGATTTTAATTGTACGAAATATCAAGGTAAAAACATATATATTGATTTGCAAAATTGTGCCTATTTCTCCACAATCCAATCTTTTAATAATGAATTAATTATGAAGAATCTATTTCCATATGTTGGCAAGCCTGTAGTAGTTACAGAAGAAATGTGTGATTTTAATGGTCATATGAATGTTAATTTCATAAAGGAAGTATTTGAACAGGGGTGGGAATTTACAAACCAAGAGTTTGGTTTCAATGATGAATATCTTGAAAGTGGATTTTCAAGTTTCACGCTTGAGGATAACTACAGATTTAAAAAAGAATTTTTATTAGGGGATCAAGTGTTTCCCGCGTTCAGGCTTTATAACGTAAATGAAAAGCTCTTTCATATGATAGGTGCTTTGTTTGATAAGGATGGAATTATTTCAGCAATGTATGAAACGGTTGAGGGCCACATTGATATGAATCAAAGAAAAATTGCACCAATGGATTCTGAGCGTCTCGCTAAAGTTTTGGCAATCAAGAAAGAGCATGATCTAACTGGTCCAGTGCCATATGATACAAGGTTAAAAATTAAAGATTTGTAAGGCTTAATTAAGTAAGGAGATTTTATGAGCACTAAATATGCATTAGTTACAGGAGCGACTGCTGGTATAGGTTTGGATATTGCAAAAGAGCTTGCTAGTCAGGGTAAAAACATTATTTTGACGGCGAGAAGAGAGGATAGGCTTAGGGAGATCTCTATTTTATTAAAAGATGAGTTCAAGGTTGAATGTGATTATGTCGTCGCTGATTTAGCTCAATTCTCTGCTCCAGATAAAATTTACAATTTCTGCTTAGAAAATAATTATATTGTTGAAATCTTAGTTAATAATGCTGGCTACAGCATAAATAAAAAGTTCCATGAGACTAGCGAAGATGAGGAAGAGAAATTTTTAAGAGTATTAGGCATTGCAGTCATTGCTCTCACTAAAAAATTCATCCCTAGCATGTTGGAACACAAGCATGGAAAGATAATGATGGTTTCTTCGCTGGCATCTTTTGCACCCCCATCATCTGGGTGGGGTGCGCTATACGGACCTGTAAAAACATTTGTTAATAGATTCGGGGATGCGATCAATATTAATTACCGCTCTCAGGGAATTACCGCTACTAATGTATGTCCTGGATTCACTGTCACTGAATTCCACACAGCTAGCGGGATGCAGGATGCTATGGACAAGGTTCCAGCTTTCATGAAAAAAGATTCAAAAACCGTTGCTACCGGAGCTGTTCAAGCTTTGATGAAAGGTAGAAGTGTTTGGGTGCCAGGAATACTCAATAAACTATTAGCATTTCTTTGCAATATATTGCCGACGAGTATTGTTATTAAAATGAGCTCAAGTTTAGCAGGCGGTCGATATGAATGAGGCGATGAGTATTTCAGAAAAAAGAATTCTGCCAACGTTTTTGTTATTTCTTGTTTTATCTTGGCCACTTGGAGCGCACAGATTTTTTTTGAGACGTTATGCCTCTGCTATATTATTTATTTTAACTATTGGCGGTTGTGGTATTTGGTGGATTATAGATTTTATATTGATAGTAACTGGCTCAATGAAAGACGATAAAGGAAAATTAGTTAAATTATGGGTTGATTAAGCTGGATTTAAAATTGAATCAGCTACAAATGCATTGTCTTTTCTTT
>Ga0222719_10005646_pt1 | contig 10750 bp, 21 predicted proteins | sample C33_34DmetaG_FD_165039 | JGI IMG/M metagenome (GOLD analysis project Ga0222719, IMG submission 165039) | Estuarine water microbial communities from San Francisco Bay, California, United States - C33_34D | ecosystem: Environmental > Aquatic > Marine > Unclassified | place: USA: California...
GTGGCAGTAGGAGTAATCGTATTGATTGCAGGCCCAATTGCAGACGTTGCTGCCTATATTGCAATCCTATACGGTGCATGGACAATTTGGAAGTCTGAATGATGGTTAAAAATTTCAAAGACGTAGTTGTTCTAATGATAACTAGTGGAGTATTAATTCTACTAGGAGTTATTATTATTGGAGATTATTGGGTAGCACTTGAAGAAAATAGACCAGTAGACGAAAGTGTTATTACACTAATGAAAATGTCAGTCACAGGATTGATTGGTGTCATTGGTGGATACATTGGTGGAAGCAAATGAATATGAAATTTGGTATTGGTGTGGTAGTTGCAATTGTGTTACAAGTCTCTGCATTTGTGTGGTGGACTGCACAACAGGCACAAACAATCGAAACACTGAAATCAGAAGTGAGTGAACTAACAAGTAAAATGGCAGTCGAAGATGAAGTCAATATGATGCGTGATATTGCCGATATGCAAAAGAAGTTGTTAGAACATGATAAGTGGATTAGTGAGAACTATTCTGACATTGAAGATTTGATTGACTTTGCAACCTTCACAGAAAACAGGTGGGCAGACGCATATGCAAATGACCCATCATACGAAAGAAAGTTTGGAACGAAGGCTCCAGTTAAATGATTAAACTATACGGAATTATTATTCTCGTAGCAATATTGGGTGGTGTAGGTTATGGTGCAAAATACTATTACGACACCACCCAAAATACTATTGCACAATTGCGTGAGAATAATGCAAAACTAGAAACTGCAAATCAGTTAAACCAAGAAACAATTGCAAAACAACAAAAAGATGCAATCCAATTGGCAGAATTGAATAATCAATTGACAGTAGATTTGCAAAAGGCAGAGCAGTATGGAGATGAGCTTCGTGCTACTCTTAATAAACATGATTTGACCCACTTGGCAAACAAGAAGCCTGGGTTGATAGAACGAAGGATGCAAAATGCGACAGACAAGTTATGGGATGATTTGGAGTCTCTTACTAGTAACAGCACTACTTCTGACTAGTGGGTGTTCTACCTTTAGACCAGAACCTAAAGTTGTTACAGTAACACAAATAGTTGAAAAGAATATTCCAACTGTTCCTCATCCAAAGAGCGTTCAATTAAATGATGTTAAAATTTATGTAGTTTCAAAAGAGAACTACGAAGAGTTCATTACGGAGTTTGAGTCAAAGAATGGTGCAGATGCTTATATTGCAATATCTGTAAAAGACTATGAAAATTTGTCGTTAAATTTTGCTGAACTTAGACGATATATAGAACAACAAAAACAAATAATCTTATACTATGAAGAAGCAGTGAAGCCTTCTGAACCAAAATTGGAACAGACAGAAGAGTAATAGTAGGAGATAGAGATGGATTTCATTTTAGAACAACTTGTCACATGGTGGCAATTTACAGTTGTTGGAATACTCATCATTATTGGATACATCATCAACTTTTTTGATGATAAAGAACACAAAGAAAGAATCGGTTTCACATACACAGATATGCCAAAGATGCAACCCATTCCTATTCCAACTAAGGGTAAGGGTTTTTGGAGTGCAATTTGGATGTGGTTGACTGGCACAAGAAATTGGATGGTTGCAGAAGATTTTGTATTTACAATCAAGGGCGACACATATATTATTCCTAAAGGGTTTCAGTTTGATGGTGCATCAATTCCCAAATTTTTACACACATGGTTATCCCCAACAGGAGTATTGTTGATGGGTGGACTTATTCACGACTATGCATATAAGTATGCAACACTGAAGAAAAAAGGTAAGGGAACTATGGGAACTCTTGATCAAAGACAGGCCGATGTAATCTTCAGAGATATAAATATAGAGATAAATGGATTTAAGTTTTTGAATTATCTAGCATACTGGGCATTAAGAATTGGTGGGTTTGTTGCATGGAACGGACACCGAAAGAATAATGCTAAAATTAAATAATAAACTTGACACTGGTTGCAGTCAAATTATAACTAGTGTCATTTTCTTGACAAACAATAAATAAAAGTAGGTATAGAACTTGCAATGGCTACGATGAACACAATAGAAACCGAAGTCGAACTTCTCAAAAGAGAAGTCGCAGACATGAAGGCGATTCACCTTAGACTAGATGCAGCAATCGAAAAAATTGCCGATGTTGCAGGGTCTTTACATACTATTATGGCAGTCCACGAAGAAAAATTAATTCGACAGGAAGAGCAGTTGGAAGATCAAGAAAAACAATTTCGTGATAATATCCAAGAGTTGCATTCTCGTATTACGACTAATGCTAAAGAGGCGTCTCAACATATGTCTGAGATGGAACGTAGACTCGTGGATGCGATGAGTGAACACAACCGTAAAGAGACTGAACAGTTTCTAAAGTTGCGTGAAGAATTACAAACCAGAGTAGGCATACTTGAAAAGTGGCGTCACCTAATCATTGGTGGTGCTATTGTCATAGGTTTTGTTATACAAAGACTTCCTATTTGGGGGTAAAAATCTATTGACAAGTGGGGTGAGATACTATATTATGGTAAACAATGAATTACATAGATACCAAATACATATCCCTAATCAGTCCTAGATTAAGAAACTTTACCAAGAAGTCTGACTTCTTGTGGAATTTTTCGTGTCCATTTTGTGGGGACTCTCAGAAGAACCAGAAAAAGGCCAGGGGTTTCATTTATAGAACAAAGAATGACTTGTTCTATAAGTGTCACAACTGTTCTCATGGGACAACTCTAGCAAAAGTCATAGAGTATGTTGATGATAATCTACATAAAGAATATGTTCTAGAAAGATACAAAGAAGGACTGACTTCTAATGGACAGGGTGATAGGACGCCAGGCGCATCTATCAAGAAACCAGATTTTGGTTTTGAGAAACCTGTTTTCAAAACATTTCATGGATTAAAATCTTTTGCAGATTTAGAAGAAAATCACCCTGCTGTCAAATTTTTATCCAAAAGAAACCTTCCTAGAGAAGCCTGGAATGATATATATTTCTGTCCAAACTTTTTTGAGTTTACCAATAAAGTTGTTCCAAACAAGTTTCCATCTACCAATGGAGATCACCCAAGAATAGTAATACCGTTCAGAAAAAAGAACGGAGATATATTTGCATATCAAGGAAGGGCGTTTGGCAACGAACCACAAAAGTATATCACAATTATATTGGACAAAAATCATCCAAAGATATTTGGTTTAGATAGGGTTAATATTCGACAAACAACAATGGTTGTCGAGGGCCCATTTGATAGTCTTTTTTTGAATAACTGTTTGGCGGTTGCACAGAGTGACCTAAGAATGCCAGAGTTAAAAGAGACAACGGTTCTTGTCCCAGACAACGAACCAAGAAACAAAGAAGTCTGTAAACAAATACAGCGATACATCGAAGAGGGTTATACAATTTGTTTATGGCCCAAGGGTGTAAAAGAAAAAGATATTAATGACATGATATTGTCTGGAAAAACGAAAACAGACATCATGAGTATTATACATAGTAACACCTTTACAGGGTTACAAGCACAAACCGTTTTCAACTCTTGGAAACGGAGATAAGACGAAAAAGAAACAATTAGGAGAACACAATGAGCCTTGCTGCAGAAGTTATAAACTTTTCACCAAAGGCTGAGGAAAATAATGGTCAAGATTTCCTCGGCATCAAAATCGACAAAAACAAAGACAAAGAATTATCAGAACAAGCGTATAAACTTCTCAAGGATTATTATTGTAACGACAATGAAGATTCCCCACAACAGGCATTTGCTCGTGCTGCTGTTGCATATTCTGGTGGGGACATGGAACTCGCTCAAAGAATTTATGATGCGGTTTCTAAAGGTTGGTTCATGTATGCATCACCAGTATTATCTAATGCACCAATGCCTGGACAAAAAATAAAGGCACTTCCTATTTCGTGTTTCTTGACATATGTTCCAGATTCACTTGAAGGACTAATCGACCACTCTGCTGAGTTGCGTTGGTTGTCTGTTAAAGGTGGTGGTGTCGGTGGACACTGGAATGATGTTCGTGCAATCTCTGACAAGGCGCCAGGCCCTATGCCTTTTCTACACACGGTTGATGCAGATATGACTGCTTACCGTCAAGGTAAGACTCGTAAGGGTTCTTATGCGGCATATATGGATGTATCACACCCAGACATTATTGAGTTCTTGAACATGAGAGTTCCAACTGGTGACGTAAACAGAAAGAACCTAAACCTACATCATGCAATCAATATTACAGATGCATTTATGAGAGCAGTAGAAAGAGGAGAGATGTGGGACTTGAAAGACCCTCACGATCATACTGTTCGTGAATCTATGCCTGCTCGTAAACTATGGCAAAATATTTTAGAGGTTCGTTACAGAACTGGTGAACCATACTTGAACTTCATCGACACTGCAAATCGTGCCCTACCTCATACAATGAAGGCAAAGGGGTTGAAGATTCATGGTTCTAATCTATGTAACGAAATTCACCTACCTACCTCAGATGACAGAACTGCGGTTTGTTGTTTGTCATCTGTAAACCTAGAAAAGTTTGATGAGTGGAAAGATACAACTCTTATTCGTGATTTGACTCGTTTCTTGGATAATGTTCTACAAGTGTTCATTGATAATGCTGGTGATGAAATTAGTCGTGCAAGATACAGTGCAACACAAGAAAGAAGTCTTGGTCTAGGTGCTATGGGGTGGCATTCGTATCTTCATCAGAAGAGAATACCATTTGGTTCATATGCAGCAAGAGAAGTAAACAGAAAGATTTTTAGACACATTAAGGAAGAATCTGTTGCTGAATCTTTACAACTAGGAAGTGAAAGAGGTGAGGCTCCAGATATGCAAGGAACTGGTAGACGCAATTCACACCTACTTGCAATCGCTCCTAATGCAAATAGTTCTATTATTGTTTCTACATCACCGTCTATTGAACCATCAAAGGCGAATGCATATACACACAGAACTCGTGCTGGTTCTCACTTGGTGAAGAATAAATACCTTGAAGAAGAACTAGAGAAGATTGGAAAGAACACACAGGATGTTTGGTCAGATATTATCACTAATGGCGGATCAGTCCAACACCTCGACTTCTTATCAGACGAAATCAAAGATGTTTTCAAAACAGCGATTGAACTCGATCAGATGGTGTTGGTGGAACAGGCCGCAGACAGACAAGAATACCTCTGTCAAGGACAATCCCTAAATCTATTTTTTCCTGCTGGTGCAGAGAAGAAAGAATTACATAGAACTCATTTTGCTGCGTGGAAACTAGGCACGAAGGGTTTGTATTACCTAAGAACAGAAACTTCACAACGTGCAGAGAATGTTTCAAAGAAAGTAGTGCGTGATGCACTTAAAGATTTTGAATCTCAAACAATGGAGAGTCAGAGTCAAGATGAATGTGTAGCGTGTCAAGGATAAGGAAAAATAAATGAAAGTAGAAATTTACTCAAAGTCAAATTGTCCTTTTTGTGAAAAGGCAAAACAATGGTTCAAATCACATGGATATGAATTTACAGAATATAAAATGGATAATGAAGAAGAAAGACTCGCATTCTATCAACGTGTGCCTGGTGCTCGTTCTGTTCCACAAATCTTTATTGATGACAAACTAATCGGCACATACGACCAGTTCATGGAAGTTGCAGATAACTTTGTTAAGAAGAAGGGTGGGGGTTTGATGGAGTTTTCAGAAACTTACAAACCATTTCATTATCCTTGGGCTGTAGAGATTACAACAAGACACGAAAAGGTTCACTGGATTGAAGATGAACTTGACTTGTCTGAAGACGTTGCAGATTGGAAGTCTGGTAAAATGTCTTCAATCGAAAAGGAATATGTAACAAATATTCTACGTCTATTCACACAATCAGATGTTGCAGTAGGACAGAACTATTTCGATCAGTTCATTCCTAAGTTTAAGAACAACGAAGTAAGAAATATGCTTGGTTCTTTTGCAACGAGAGAAGGTATCCATCAACGTGCATATGCATTGTTGAATGAGACACTTGGATTGTCTGATGCAGAATACCATGCATTCCTAGAATATACAGAGATGGCAGATAAGATTGAGTTCATGATGGACTCTGATCCTAATACTGTAAAAGGATTGGGATTGTGTCTTGCAAAGTCAGTATTCAACGAAGGTGTTGCTCTCTTTGCATCATTTGTAATGCTTCTTAACTTCCAGCGTTTCGGTAAGATGAAGGGTATGGGTAAAGTTGTTGAGTGGAGTATTCGTGATGAATCAATCCATGTTGAAGGTGTATCAAAACTCTTCAAGGCATATTGTGCAGAACATCCAAAGATTGTCAATGATGAATTCAAATCAGTTATCTATGAAATGGCAAGACAGGCAGTTAAACTAGAAGACAACTTTGTAGACCTTGCATACAAACTTGGGCCTATCGAAGGATTGGATGAAAAAGAAGTCAAACAATATATCCGATATATAACAGACAGAAGACTTATTCAATTGGGTCTAAAAGGTAACTATAAAGTAAAAGACAATCCTTTGCCGTGGTTAGAGTGGGTTCTAAATGGTGCAGATCATACGAACTTCTTTGAAAATCGTGTAACCGAATATGAGGTTGCTGGACTAAGTGGTAAATGGGATGATGTCTATGAAACAGAAGCGGCATGAGAAAATTACTACAATGTGAGGATTGCGAAGCATCCTTTGAAGTAAAACATGATATGGATGAACGATACTACAATGTATCGTTCTGTCCTTTTTGTGCGAGCGAAATAACATTGGAAGATGACTTAGAGGAAGAAGATGATGAGTGGGAAGGGTAGTAAACCAAGACCCATAAATAATCGTGAACAATTTGAATCCAATTGGGATCGAATATTTGGGATGAAAAATAATGAAAACGCAAAGCGCAAAAGCGAAGGGCAGGAGACTGCAACAGTGGGTAAGAGACAAACTAGTTGAAGAACTAGGAGTCCATCCAGAAGACATTGAATCTCGTTCAATGGGTGCCGGTGGTGAAGATTTGATTATGGCACGAGCCGCAAGAGAAAAGTTCCCCTATTCCATCGAATGTAAGAATGTAGAAAAACTTAATGTTTGGGATGCATATTCCCAAGCGAGCGAGAACAGTGGTAATTATGAACCCATTGTTGTTATGAAAAAGAATGGCAAGAAACCACTAGTGGTTGTTGACGCTGAATATTTTATGAGGTTACATAATGAAACAGATTAAAGAGAAATATGTAGAACAATATAAACTCTATCACCAGAACGGATGGGGAGATGGTGTATCTTATCCAGCACAACACAAACACATTGTCGATTTAATTGCAGATACTCAATCCAAATCAGTTCTAGATTATGGTTGTGGGAAAGCACAACAATATAAGAAGTTGGGACTTCATAATGATTGGGGGTTTATGCCTTCACTTTATGATCCATCTATTCCAGAGTTTTCAAAGTTACCAGAACAAAACTTTGATGGTATCTATTCTACTGATGTAATGGAACACATTCCAGAATCAGTTATCCCAGAAGTCTTTGACTACATCTTCAGTCATGCAAACAAATTTGTGTTCTTAGGTATCTGCACAAGACTTGCAATCGCAGTTCTACCAAATGGTGAGAACGCACATTGCACAGTCAAACCGATTGAATGGTGGGCCGATAAAATCAACGAACACAATCAAAATAAAATTTACACACACTTGAAATGTTATGGCGACAGCAACGGTTACATGGCAATAAATCCAGAATCCAATATTCGTAAAAATTGGGATTAGTGCGGTTTTGGAAAAGCAGTTATGCCAAAAAAACATTGCACTGCAATAAAAAAAGACAGTGTTGTTGACATAAATAAATGCGTAACACCCCAAAGGAGATAACCAATGTGGCCTTACACTGATGAGGAATGGGAACAATTGAGCCCATCCAAACAAACAAAACCTAACTGATTGGGATGCTTTGCATCCCATTAACCGTTTTAGAGGTATGAAATAAAATGTCAAAATGGATTGCAAAACTGTTTCAAACAAAACCAAAAACAACCGATATCATTCGTTTTATTAGAACTGAATATGCCAACGATACAAAACATCTAAGGGATGAGGACGTTCTATCTTATTATGAATACATCACACACAAAAGGAGAAAGACATAATGTCTATTGGACTAACACTCAGAGTTGCTTACAAAGAAACTTGTGAGATTTGCGACAAAATCGCTCACTTAACTTCCGTAATTTTTGATAAGATAATTACAACTTTTGAAATTATGGGTGCTTCTCGTGCGGCAAGTCAACTTGCACAAATGGGATACTATGAAGAAGCAAAACACCTCATGTTAGAGGTTGCAAAGAAGAAATGAAAAGTTTCCTTACTTACCTCTATAATACTTTTTGCGTGGACTCTTACACCAGACAACGCCGGTGGGAAGAGGAATACCTTGCCAAGTCAACAGACCATGTTGATTTGGAGAGACGACAAAGAGAATTACAAAGAAAAGGTTATCTAATCTAATCATCCCGATAGGGACTATAATCCGACTTTTTCGTAAAAAATAGAAATATATTCCCGCTCGAGTTGAAAATAATTTCAAAAAAATGGCAAGCCCTTGATTTTCAAGGGCTTTTTTTAGCCGTTTTTTCTTGACTTGTTCTTAAAACAGGTGTATATTGTATATGTAAGATGAGTTGAAAGAGAGGACTTCAAATGACAGACAGAACAGTTTTTATCGGTGCTAACAACGGTGGCCTTGAGATTTTCTTGGGTGCTGGAAACTTGATTGCTGGAAATATCCAGACTGCAAAAACCTTCAAATATGTGATGGATACCTACGGTATCGACACTGACAACGACACCATCTACACCACCAGCAGCATGGACTTTGCCACTGAGTATGGTTTTGAAGATGATGACGATGCTCGGATTCTGATGGAAGAAGGTTTCAAGTTAATCGAAATGACAAAGACTTACTAAGGGAGAATGATGATGAACTACTCTAAAGAACAAATCGAATGGATCAAAAATGGTGGTGTTATCACAGTTGGTAAACCACAAAAAAAGTTGAAGCAACTGACCTATAACTACGGTAAAACTGCTTCGTCCAAGTCTTTCTCTAAGTGGACACAGGCAAAATCAACAACTTTGAAAAATGCTGGGTATGCAAAGGGGCGGGTGTAATAAATCGCCAAAAAGTGCTTGACAAACTTGTTCTGATAACATATAATGAATATAGAAAGTGAGAAAAGAGGTAAATTATGAATAAAATCGTTTCAAATGTTGATGAAATCGTTTCAGAAATCTGTGATTTCGTTTCATATGTAGATTCATTCTACAATGCAAAATCTGGTATCTACCCAATTAAAGGTATGACTAATAGAATGGTTTTGAATGCTACTAAGAAATACATTGCATCTCTAAACGATGAAATGACATGGGGTGGTGGTGACTCACTCGACAGAGAAAGAGTTCGTGACATCATCCTTGAAGACAACCGCCTAGAGTGGATTAACTAAGGAGAATATTATGGGATTGTTAGTAGATGTATATAAGAACGGCAAGTATGATTGCACAAACGGTGGTGTTTCATCACGCAACATCAAAGGACTTTGTTTGACAAATGTGGATGGGCCTTTCGATCCATCTGATGATTACCCTGCCGCAAAACTGGTAAAACAGACTTTCGGTTTCGGTTCTTCTGTGAAAGTGATTCCAGAGGAAGCAGAGGGTAAACAGACTATGATGGGTGGCAACTATGCCGCAACATCTGATTCACGGTTTAGTGATAAAATCGAAGAGATGTTAGGTGTTCACTTTTATGGTGCTGTTCCTATCCATGATCGTGTGGAATAAATGCCAAAAAGTGCTTGACATTGTTGTTCTGATAACATATAATGTAAGTATAGTGAGAAATGAGGTGAAATTATGAATGACTTAGTAAAACATATCGAGGCAATCAATGCCAAAACCCAAGAGTGGATTGATGCAAATCCAGGCAGTTGGGCTGGTATGGTTACTACCGATTTAGAACACTGGAAAGAGTATGGTATTACCACTCCTGCCCAGTATGATCGTTATATGCTGGAAATGTCTGTGTATGAAACACACAAGGATGCATATGGTGTGAAAGGTCGTCATTATGATTTCGACAACATGACTGATGAAGAACTCAAAGATGAGTATGAACATCTCTGCAAAGTCGCTAATGAAGAGTATGAGAGGGAACAGAAGTTCTATGCTGAACAAGTAGAAGAGTTCAAAGAACTTGTTCAGAAAACTATCGCCTTGGGTGCTGGTGATGAAGAAACTGCATTGCGTTGGTTGACTGCTGGACAAGAGTTCTACCACATACAAGATGTGGAAGGTTGGGTTTATGACTACAATATTCTGTTTACAGATTATGGTAGGGAACTTGTGAAGAAGTTGGAAAATATTGTAACTTATAAAGAATGGTTGGAGGCCGCTTAAGATGAATGATGTGATTCGTGATATTGAGGTTCTAGAGAATCTTGTGATTGCAATGAATGAGGGTGCTTCTGATGAGAAGTATGCTGCTCTGTGGGCAGTAGAGAAACTTCTCATTGAGAAGAAGGACATAGTTCATAAATTTGAATATGAAATGGAAAAGGAGATGGCAAATGATACGCAAGAAATTGCCGCCTAGTGAGATTGTCATCGACTTAACTGGCCCAGAGGGAAATGCTTTTTCCCTAATGGCTCGTGCAACTAGTTTTGCGAAACAGTTAGGTTTCGATGGCGTCAGTATTGTTGAAGAA
>Ga0222719_10005649_pt1 | contig 10749 bp, 6 predicted proteins | sample C33_34DmetaG_FD_165039 | JGI IMG/M metagenome (GOLD analysis project Ga0222719, IMG submission 165039) | Estuarine water microbial communities from San Francisco Bay, California, United States - C33_34D | ecosystem: Environmental > Aquatic > Marine > Unclassified | place: USA: California...
TATCATGGCGTTGGGGGTCGAGTTTCGATATCCCACCTCCGAGCGCATTATGCCCGTCGCTCCTTGGCCCTTCGACCAAGCGCGCATGGAGCACGACGAGGCGCGCCGGATTCGAGATCCGCACCGCATTTTGGCGAATTTGCTCTCCTCGGACAAGGTGTTCAACTTCGTGGAGCGTTCCGTTTTGAAGAATCCGGTGTACTACGACAGCCCTCAGGACCAGGGCAAGGGGAACACCGAGAAGCAGTTCTTCGAAGAGACCGTCAAGAGGATGGACAATCTGTTGGAGGACGTCGCGGAACAGATCGAGGACGTGGTGGTGACCAAGGACGTCAACCATCGCGTGGAGAAGCTCATTTTTCGCGCCTTTCCCAGTGGGAACGCCCCCCTTCACATCGACATCGGCTTGGCGTTCAAAAAGCTGGAGACCTCTTCGGACCTGCCGCTCATATGCCACCAAGCCACCAACACCAACGTGTACAAAATGGATCGCAAGGTGATGAAGTCCCTTTCCGGAGAGGAGCGCGCGCCGGTGAAAACGGTCATCAAAGAGGTGACCAAACAGGAGTTGGATCGGCGGGACAAAGGATTGCGGAGAAAGGGGGAGCACCTGATATGCTACTGCGTCTTCAGGGACTTCCATTTCCGCGTGGTGATCAACTCGAACGGAAGCTATCGAGTCTTCTATCGATTCAAACGATTGGACCAAGAGGGGTTCGCTCACTTGAACAAGAGTTTCGAGGTGGTCGGACGCATCGTGAAAATGTTGGACGAAACAGGCACCTCGATGTTTATGTTGAGTCCGGAGGTGAACATCTTCGATCACGAACGGATCGAAATCATCGAGCAGATCACTTTCACCAAGGTGCTCTCCTCTCGTAGGCTGGTCTCCGAGGACACGATGTTCGCGAACATGCGCGCCCTGCCCGCTTTGTTCGGCGAGATCGAGGACAAGCCGGATCTTCTCCGGTACAAGCGCGTGGATCGGTTCCGAAACGTGAACGCCATAGCGTACTTCGTGCACAATCACATCAATCTCTCCGCGGAGTCGCTCCTGCGGCGTGTGATGGCGGAGTTCGGAATGTCCGCCGAGGACGCGGAGAAGGAGATCGAGAACGCCCGCTACGACGTGAACGCCCCGGGCATACAGCGGCGCGGGGGGAGCATTTTCGCGCTGCGAAAGTACAACGCGGGATTGTTGTTGCGCGTGACGCGCGTGGACAACTTCACTTTGAAGGTGCGGGTGATCAACAGCGCGAATCCCACCTACACCAGCAACGCGATTCGAGCGCTGATGTACTGCGCCACCAACAAAAAGCTGAAGCAGAAAAATGTACCCAAAACTTCGGAGACGACGGATCCGACCACCATCCGAAAGCGGGACGTGAGCTACACCAATTTGTACGAAACCTCCCTGGAAACACAGAACGACTTGATGGACGACGACATGCGCGACTTTCTGCAGGAGTCGTTGAGCGACATCGATCTGGGATTCGACGCGAGCTCCGACTTCAACGAAGAGAACGACATCGACGGTTTCGAGGAGGAGAAGGGCTCTCCGATCGCCGAAGACGTGGACGAAGAAACGCCTTCGACCACGGAAGCGTTCGACGACTCCGAGGAGGACGACGTCAAACGCTATACGAACTTCGTACTGGCGAAACTGATCGAGGCGGACAAAGATCTCTTCACTTGGGACAACAAGAAGTATCCGAATTACGCTACCAAGTGCGGCGCGGTGAACTTTCGACAACCGATCGTGATCACCAAAGAGGAGAAGATGCGCATCGACAAAGAGCACCCGAACTCGTACACCGGGTACGTGAAAACGGGAAGCACGGAGGAGAAGCGGGAGAAGTACTTCTACATCTGTCCGACCATATGGTGCAAGCTGGGGCGATACAGCCTGTCGAGAGAGGAGTACGAGAAGAACGGGCAGAAGTGCGGAGCTCCGCACTTCGAGAAGCCCTTGCTGTTTCCTCCCCCCAACAAACCGAACTACTTCATGAACAAAAAGGGCGAAGAGATCCATGTCCCGCGCTTCTTGAAGGAGTCGATGCATCCCAACAAGCTCTTAATGCCCTGTTGTGCGAAGACGAGTAAGGACGCGTTGTACGGCGCCGAGAAGGAGCCTACCGAAGAGGTCGCCACAAACGACTTTTTGAAGTACATTGCGGGTATCGCTCACGACAAACCCTTGGCTTTGGACAAGATGGGTGGCATCACCAAGGAGTTGGCGCGCGTTTTGAACACCCACCCGCACATCGGTCCGATTAGCAAAAATACGGCCTGTGTGGTTCGTACGGGAGTGGACGCGATTGGTGGGCACAGCTTCGCGCGCTGCGTGGAAGCGATCTTGCGAATGGACAACTTGTATCAGACCTTGGCGGACAAAATGGAGGTGTGGCATTACGTCGCTATGAATCAGGGGAACACGATGCGATTGTTCAGCGATCCGAAAGACGCGGAGAGATTGTTCGCCGAGACGAAGGCGCGAACCGCCTTCGTGAGCTATCTGAGCGCGAACGTCGAGTACGTGCGAATGTTCGGCCTTCAAGCTACGCTGAAAGCGATCCAGAAGCACGACGGGATGTTGCCGGCGGACCATCCGCAGCGGGTGGCGGCGACACGCGAGTTCGTAATCTACTGCTCCTTCGTTCGTTTCAAACGCTACCTCTTGGACGACCGCTTTTCGAAGACGGAGCACGATCTTCTGCATCTCGCGCACTTCGACTTCGTGAATCCGAATCGCATCGGCATCTTCGTCGTGTCGGAGAAGACCGAAACGCAGACCCACATGTTGTACCCTCGCTATTTCGACATGCATCACGTGTTCGCGGATCGTCGACAGTTCGGTGTGTGTGTGAAAGTGGACCACACCTTCGAATTCTTGCAAGGGGTGTTCGGTTTGTCCGAACGTACCACACGTTTCTCTTCGAAGCCCTCCCTGTTGAAGCAAATGAACGTGGGACACTTGCTACGCGCGATCCCGAGAGCGAACCGCCCGAAGATCCCTGAAGACACCACCTTGATTGTGGGGCACGACGCGCGTGTTCGAGGGTACACGAGCGAGCAAAACGAACCCGTGATGTTGGAGAGTCCCTCGGAGCTGCGTTTCGAGACGGATACCGTGGGCAGGCGACTGATTTACGATACGGAACTCGAGGGAGCGAGCGACGTAGACGCGCAGATCTTCGCTTCGATTCCCGCGCTTCCCACCGAGGCGTACGGTAAACCGAGTTACGACGTGGCGATTCGGGTGCTGAAGAAGCGCGAGCTGCGGGAAGACATGGAGATGGTTCGCCACGTCTTGAACCCGATGACCACCTCCGACAAGTTGGAGGTGATCGAAGACCTCCTCCGATCGAACAAAACGAGTCTGCCCTCCGACAAGCGGGAATTGCGCGCGGTGTGTCGGGATTTGCTGTTGAAAACTCCGGGGTACATCGTCCGAGAGTACGAAACTCGCACCCGAACGATGGGTCCCAACGTGGTCGTTCTCGGGCGCGAGGAGGTGGTGCGCGGCGCTCTGATGAAACAGTACGAGCGCGCGTTGAACATGTATCAGATTTGGGACTCCTCGGCGGCGGATAATTTTATAGAATTGGACTCGGTGATGATCAGTTCCTTCGATAAATCGGTCCGAAGGCCTAACGAGGTCGGAAAAACCATCGCGTGGACGAATCAATACGTGCCCTTGGACGTAGCGCGTATTCGAGATCTGATGCCCAAGCTGCTGGTGCACGACTCCGAAATCACTTGGGACGAGATGGTTCGCGTTTTCGGCAAAGGCAAGGTGAGTGCGGACACCTTCACGGAAGCCTATTTGAGCCACATGAACGATATGTTCGTGAACGATCCCAAGGGCTTCCGAGAGCTTCTGCAGAAGAATCCCAACATGAGTGAGCACGAGAAGGTGGACAAAAAACGCCCCATGGACGACTTGCGAAAAATCGTCACCTCCGGCAATTTTTACATCGGCACCTTCGACATCGACTTCATTGCGAACTACTTCGAAGTCCCGATTCTTCTGCTTCAACGTGGGGGGTCCCAAATCGGGAACGGAATCGATTTCAAGGGGGATTGCAAATCGGACAACGTGTTCGTGTTGCAAGCGACCAATGTGGACAAGAGCCGTCCCAAACGCCACATGTTCCGATTCGTGGTGTACGAAAAGGGGGTGCTGGATGTCCCCCTGCTGGCGATCAACAAGAAGGTCCGAGAGTCGCAAAACATGTGCCAATAGATTTGTTTTTTATAAAATTTGATTCGCACCGTTTTTAAAATTTCATTTAAAACCACAACTCTGTGTACAACATATCCGAATCCGTGTTAACTGATTATGAACGTCAAGAAGCGCGATGGAACTATCGAGTCCGTGTCGTTCGACAAGGTGCTTCGAAGAATCTCCAAACTGTCCGAGGATCTGAGCTTGAACTGTCACGAAATCGCTCAACGCATATGCTCTCGGATCTACGACGGTGTGAGCACGCACGAGCTGGACGAGCTGACCGCGCAACTCTGCAGTTCTCGAATCGCCGAAAATCCCGACTACGACAAGCTCGCCTCGCGCATCATCATTTCGAATCATCAGAAGAAGACTTCGCCCTCGTTCAGCGAGACCGTGAACTTGCTCGCCTCGAACTCGTTCAAAGTGATCTCGGACGACCTGGTGAAGATCATCGAGACTCACAAGGACAAACTCAACTCGCACATCGACTACTCGCGAGACTATCTGTTCGACTACTTCGGGTTTAAAACCTTGGAGCGCAGCTATCTGATGCGCAAGGAGGATCGTATTGTGGAGCGTCCGCAACACATGCTGATGCGGGTGGCCTTGGGTATTCACGGATGGGATATTAAGGACGCTTTGGAGACCTACGACTACATGTCTACGAAACGCTTTATCCACGCCACCCCCACGCTCTTCAACTACGGAACGCCGCGTCCTCAAGGCAGCAGCTGCTTCCTGCTGCATATGAACGACGACTCCATCGCAGGGATCTACGACTCGCTCTCGGAGTGTGCGGCGATCTCGAAGTACGCGGGGGGCATCGGACTCCACATTCACAACATTCGCGCGAAGAACAGCGTGATTCGAGGGACCAACGGTAAGTCGGACGGCATCGTTCCGATGCTTCGAGTGTTCAACTCGACGGCGCGGTACGTGAATCAGTGCTTCAGCCCCGAGACGCTGATCTACACCTCGAAATCGATTAAGCCCATCTCCAAGATCACCCCGGGAGAGAGGGTGATTACGCGGGACGGAACCTTCCGACAGGTTCTGGAGGTTACGAAACGCACTATGATGAACAAGCTGCTCTTCCGAATCGACACTCCTCTTTCGTTGAATCCGATCTTTGTGACGAAAGAGCACGAGATTTGTGTGATGCGACTGAACGCGGAGGACGAGTACGAGGAGTGTTTCGTGTCGTGCCACGATCTGTTCGGCGACATCGACGAAACCTACGTGGGGTATCCGAAATACGCGTTCGATCGAAACGTGGCCGACGACGACTTCCATCCGAAGGAGTATCACGCGTTGGGTCTCACTGTGCGCAATCACGGGTGGAACGACTCGATCCACAAAGCGCTGATCGAGAGCTGTTACCTCGCGAGTCGCGAGAGTACGACAGAGTTCCTTCGCGGACGCATTTTCGAGTCCGATTTCGTGGACGGAAAGACCGTGGTCTACAATCTCGATGCGTCGGAAGCCCACTTTCTGCGGTACATGCTCTACAAAGTGGGTGTTTTCTGCAGCGGAACCACCAAAGATAACGATCGATGCGAAATTGAATTCAATAACAGCGAGCACTTCAAGGGCATCTTGCAATTGAAGGAGTTCGTTCCGAAGAACGTGCTCGAAAAGGACGGTATGTATTGGACGCCTATTACGTCGATTCAAGAGATCCTGTACGACGGGACGGTGTACGATTTGAACGTGGAGGACAACCACAACTACACGGTGGCGAATTTGGGTCTCGTGCACAACAGCGGGAAGCGAAACGGTAGCATCGCGGTGTACTTGGAGCCTTGGCACGCGGACATCCGGAAGTTTTTGGAGATGCGCAAAAATCACGGCAACGAGGAGGAGCGCGCGCGCGATCTCTTCTACGCGCTGTGGATACCGGATCTCTTCATGAGACGGGTCAAAAACAACGAGATGTGGAGTCTGATGTGTCCGGATCAGTGTCCCGGGATGAGCGACGTGTACGGAGAGGAGTTCGAGGAGTTGTACGAACGTTACGAGCGGGAGGGCCGATACATCGAACAGATCAAAGCGCAGACGTTGTGGATCAACATCTTGGAGTCTCAAATCGAGACGGGCACACCGTACATGCTCTACAAAGACTCGGTGAATCGAAAGAGCAATCAAAGCAACTTGGGCACCATCAAAAGCAGCAACTTGTGCTGCGAGATCGTCGAGTACACCTCCCCCGACGAGATCGCGGTGTGCAATCTCGCCAGCTTGTGTCTGCCGAGCTTCGTAAAAACGAACCAGAAGGAGGCAAAGCGTACGATTTCGACGAGTTGGGCAAAGCGGTCGGAATACTGACGAAGAATCTGAACAAGATCATCGACAAGAACTTCTACCCGCTGGAGAAGGCGCGCAGGAGCAATTTGCGGCATCGGCCCATCGCCTTGGGAGTGCAGGGGCTGTCCGATACCTACATGATGATGCGGTTTCCGTACGAGAGCGAGGAGGCGCAGCAATTGAATCGAGACATCTTCGAAACAATCTACTATCACGCGGTGGAGATGTCGATGCGGATCGCTCAAAAAAGGGCGGAGGCCAAGTCGCAGGAGAACACGGACTACGACTTGCGCGCGAACGAGTTCGATCGATTGGAGGGGGCGTATCCCGGGGCCTACAGCACCTTCGAGGGCTCGCCTTTGAGCGAGGGGCGCTTCCAATTCGACATGTGGGGAGTGACCCCGAGCGATCGTTACGATTGGCAGGGCTTACGCACGAAGATCAAGGAATGGGGGGTACGAAACAGTCTCTTCGTGGCCCCCATGCCCACCGCCTCCACCGCGCAAATCATGGGGTTCACCGAAAGCTTCGAGGTGCCGACCTCCAACATCTTTACGCGCAACACGATGGCGGGCAACTTCATCGTGGTCAACAAGTATTTGATGCGCGACTTGATCGAAAGAGGTCTGTGGTCCACCTCGATGAAAGAGAAGATCCTTCTCGCCGAAGGGTCGATCGGCGGGATCGAAGAGATTCCTCAAGACATTCGGGATCTGTACAAGACCTCTTGGGAAATCAAGCAGCGGGTCTACATCGACCAAGCGAAGGACCGCGGCGCCTTCGTGTGCCAGTCGCAAAGCATGAATCTCTTCATCGACAATCCTACCCTCAACAAGATGAACTCGGTGCACTTCTACGCGTGGGAGAGCGGATTGAAAACGGGTATGTACTATCTCCGCACGAAGCCGCGTGCGAGCGCTCAACGTTTCAGTATCGATCCTTCGAAAATCCAAAAGAGCGTCAGGTGCGACGAAGAAGTCTGCGAGGCCTGCAGCGCTTAAAAAAAAGAAAAGAAAGAACCCCCTAACAAAATTCACTATGCTATCAAAAAAAATTTTTTTTTTGACAAGATTTATATGTCGATCGTCTTTTTGTTGCTACGGCGCTTGCGAGCGCCTTTGTTCGAGGATTCGCCCAACAGATGACGAATGCTGTTCGTTTCGGTCATTTCCGAAATCTCGGAGGGAGTCACGGTGCTCATGGTTTCCAATCGATCCGACGTCTCCAAACTCGCGATGATTCCGTCCAAATCGGACGGTCCGGACATCCTTCCTCTGGGCGCCGCGGGAGGGACGGAACCCATCATGTTGGAGAAAACGCTGCTCATGCCCGTGGGGTCGTTCCCGCTCGACGCCATCGTGCTCGCGGTCGCTTGCGCGAACTGCTTCATCAAATCCGGATTCTGTTTCAGCACGTCGCCCATCGCCGGAAGGGAAGTTTTGAACATGGTGTTGGTGAGGTGAAACATGAATGCGCTCCCTCCCAGCGTCATCAACAACTTGAGTTCCGGCGCCATCTTCGATTTGTATTTGTACTTTTCGTGCAACTCTTCGAAGATTTCGTCGTAGTCTTCCACCGACTCGTGAACGTTTTCGGACCACCCTTCCAGTTTGACGTCGAATGGATCGAAACGGGTGTTCAAAAACTCAATCCCGGTGGTGCAGGCGAGCAGCATCTTTCGTTGAAACTGCACGCTCGCGTCCATCTCGCGATCCCTCTTCATCCTGTCGAAGGTGGATTTCATTTCGTCCAAGTTCGACTCCATGGTGAACATACGAGGCAGTTTGATCCCTTTCTTCTCCAGTCGATCGAACTGATAGAGCAGCTCCGACTTTTCTTTGGAGATTTCTTCGTCCGTTTTCAAATGCGAAGAGGATCCGAACATGGCGGAAGGCTTGAATGCGTAGCTGTTGAGCTCCTCCCCCACCACCGGTTCCACGACGTGTTGGGTGTTGGTGTTCTCGTCCTCCGACTCCTCGTCCGAGGACCCGAAGACGTTCGTTTTCCCGTCCTCGCTCTCCGATCGCACCTCGTTGGTGTTGAACTTGTTTCCCAAAAGCATGTCCAATCCCATACTATCGTTTGACACACGCGACGGATCGAAATTCGTTCTCGCTTCCGATCCTCTTTGAAAGCCTTCGTAGTGGTCGTTAAATGACTCGGTGCTCGAACGTTGATCTTCAATTACTCTAAATGTTGCGGACTCCATAATATCAAGGGGACTTTGTATTATGATTACAGACTAACGAGAAACTTTAAGTAGAGAAATAAACGTTGCTTTTTGTTTAAAAAAAAAATTGATTTGAAGATTATCTTTGGATGTTTTCCAAAACCGAAGAGATGGACTCCCTCTTGCGCGTGAAGCAACTCTCCCCCGACGCGATCGTCTTCGCGCGTAAATCGGCCAAAGCGGCGGGACACGACATTTGTTCCATCGAGGATGTGGTGCTTCCAGCGCGCCAAAGCGTGCTGGTCTCGACGGGGATCGCCATCCAACTTCCGGAGAACACCTACGGACAAATCGCCCCGCGAAGCGGCCTCAGCGTGAAGGGGGTGGACGTAGGCGCGGGCATCATCGACGAAGACTATCGAGGCGAGATCAAAGTGCTCTTGAGGAACCAAAGCGACGAAGAGATCCGCCTTCGAAAGTCGGAGCGTATCGCACAACTGTTGGTGCTCCCCATTCTGTATCCGCTCGTCGTCGGAAGCTCCGATTTGAGCGACACGGAGCGCGGCGAGAACGGCTTCGGGTCTTCCGGTACTGTTTGATGCGAGTCTTCAATAAACAACTTTTCGGAAATAAAAAAAATTGAAATGCAGGATTTTTTGTGCATGTAGAGTAACAAATCATGCAGATCTTCGTAAAAACACTCACCGGTAAGACGATCACGCTCGAGGTGGAAACTTCCGATACCATCGACAACATCAAATCGAAGATTCAAGACAAGGAGGGGATTCCGCCCGATCAGCAGCGGTTGATTTTCGCCGGGAAGCAGTTGGAAGACGGACGAACGCTCTCCGACTACAACATCCAGAAAGAGTCCACCTTGCATCTTGTGCTTCGCTTGAGAGGAGGGTTCTAAATTGAATCGAAAAAAAACTCACATCTTACAAAGCGCCTGTAAAAAAGCGTCCGCCAAGTCGTCTTTTTTCTTATGCGACTCGAAGTAGGGTTTCCAGTCGGCCGGTACCAGTTTTAGAGTGGTTTGAATGGCTCGTTTTTTGTTTCGGGTGTAGGACGGCTTGGAGTCGTCCTTCTCGTCTCGAAGTACACGATCGCAGAACTTGTTTTTGCAGGACGCAGGGACCAAGCTCACTCTTTCGACGGAGCTCATTCCGATCTCCCGCGAACATATGAAGAACGAGTGGATGATCATTTGTATCGATTTCATCGTGGGGTTCTTCATCACCGGTTGATTTTCGATAAGCACTTGGAATAGTTGCACGTCTGCGAACAAATCGTACAACATACGGATCAATTTCGAGCTCATCCTCTCGAGATCCTTCTCTTGAATGTCCAAGACGTCCCATTTTAATATACGGTGGGACTCTTGGGTTCCCTCAATCAAGCAAAAGGCCAGATTCTTGATTCCCACGTCGAAGGAAAGATAGACCGACATGCTCGTTTTAATTCAACAGTGGTCACACTTTTAAACGGATGTTGCGTAGATCTCGAATCGTCGCCTTGAGTTCCTCGCCCCTCCGAATCCTCCTCTTACTGATGATGTCGGCCATGATGAAGAAGAACCGATCGTTGCGATGAAATTGATTCACTTCGACCGAGTTTTTCATCTGCGTTTTTATGTCGTCGTACAGGGTTCGAATCGCGAGCTGCTTGTTTCGAGACGTTCGGCTGGTGATATGGTACGCTATTTCGAGGATGAAGTCGTTGATGACGTTTTTCGGGACCTCTCGAAGCGGATCGACCACATGCACGTAGTCGTAACTCGGACAGAGAATCAGGTGCTGCATTTCGTGTGGTTTGAGCACCGGATTGTTGTCGATCAGGAAGACGTTCTCCTTATAGATTTTTCCCGGGTACTTTTTGTCGAGCGCTTGCTTCACCATGGGAAACACCCGAGCGATGCTTTTGGTGCCGTCGCTCATGTCGCAGTGATTCCGGGTGAAGAGTGGACGATGGAAAAAGGTTTGGCCGAAGCAGTGCCGTTCGATCTTGGAGATCACGAAGTGGGCCCAGTCCGAGGTGGAGGCCG
>Ga0222719_10005652_pt1 | contig 10748 bp, 9 predicted proteins | sample C33_34DmetaG_FD_165039 | JGI IMG/M metagenome (GOLD analysis project Ga0222719, IMG submission 165039) | Estuarine water microbial communities from San Francisco Bay, California, United States - C33_34D | ecosystem: Environmental > Aquatic > Marine > Unclassified | place: USA: California...
TTCCGTGAAGCATGAGAATAGATACTCCATCTCATCTTCAGCCAGCGCCAGACCCCAGTCCTGATTGGCTCGTCGCAGCGCATCTTCTCCCTGGGATATCAAGTCGACAGACTGCAGCGGTTTCGGTTTAGCACTGGCAAATAAAGCTGCCGCCTCATCCACCACGCCAAGCACTGTCTGGATCATGCGATCGTGCAGGCGCGCATCCAGTTGCTGCAGCAGTTCAGCAGAGGGCGCAGATTCGAAACCGAGGGTGAACACCGTGCCCCGTTCAACCCGGTTAACGCCATGTAAACCACAGTTATGCAGAATGTCTGTTGCCTTACTTGACCAGGGTGAGATCGTACCCAGGCGCGGCACCACGACTCTTTCGGTGATCTGGGCCCTGCTGGGGACAGCGGCATGGGCCGCTGTTGACTCGCCGACTGCACTCTCAGACTGTCCATAGTGCAACAGGCTTTTTAGCACGTCATAGTTGGCAGGCGAAAGTTCCTCAGTCACATCAACGAAGTGGACATGCCGGGCAGAAACAGTAATTAAACTTGGAAAGTCAGAGCGGAGTGAGTCTTGCAGTTTTGCTTGTTTGAATGCAGATAGAGCGCTAGCTCCCAACAAAGCTTGCATCGAAAAGAATTCTCTCTAGAGGCTGGTGTGCGATGCTGAATCCAGATGATTCAATGTGTCGCAATGATAATAGAATTCCGGAAAAAATTCAGAAAAAGCTTTCTACTGGCCGGGTTCTGTAAAACTGCCGTCAGCGCGGGACACGACCTCATTGCCATTGGAATCTACCACCCAAAAATTGACATAGGAAAGGGTAGTAATATCCTGTCGCTCGGCGTCGAAATGTGGCGCAGCCATCACCCGGTAAACCTCCCCAGCCCTGGCATTGAAGCGCAGCGTACGGGACAGTTCCTCCTGCGAAGCCGCATAGCGGACCAGTGCTGGCGCCAACCCTCGTGCTGTGCCCATATCCCAGTAAAAATAGACAGTCACATCGTGATAACCCGGCTCAATCTCTATGCGATCGTAGTCAACGCTGTCATCAATGGTATTGCCATCTATGCGGGAGAAGCGGACGGCATCCATGTATCGATTCAGCCAGTCCTGGCGAAGAAATTGGCTTCCCTCCAGCGTCGCGATCTGCATCGCAGACCTCACTTCCCCATCATAGGCGCGATAGGCGCTACCGTTTGTGCAGCCAGGAAGGAATACAACCAAAATTGCTAGTATCAGAAATTGTTTCATTTGCAGAGTGACTCTCGAGTTGCCGCGCTTATGCTGCCTCAGCCGCTACAAGCTCAAAACCCGGGTAATTCGTGTTATTGGTTTGTTATTCGTAATACTTGGGTCAAAGTTACATGAATCCATGTATTTTGGGCTAGCGTCTGGCCCTAAAAAAGCTCTGCATCAGTTCACTGCAAGAATCCGACAGGATGCCTTCAACGAAGCCCACCTTGTGATTCAAGCAAGAATCATCCAACAGCTTTTGCTGACTGACTACAGCCCCAGAGCGAGGCTCTCTGGCCCCAAACACGAGCAAATCAACCCGGGCATGAACCAGTGCGCCCACGCACATTGTGCAAGGTTCGATAGTAACATACAGCGTGGTGCCGGGCAGACGGTAGTTTTGTCGAATCTGAGATGCCTGCCTCAAAACCAGGATTTCTGCGTGCGCCGTGGGGTCCTTGCCCCTGATAGGCTGATTGTGAGCAGCGGCAAGCAACTTGCCATCGGCCACCAAAACTGCCCCAACTGGCACCTCTTCGCAGGCTGCCGCCAGGCGCGCCTGCTCCAGGGCCTGCCGCATCCAGAATTCATGCTGCGCTATAGTTTCCGCTGTTTGCTCAAGTTCCATGTCGTCAACTCTACAAGTTGCACGATTAACTGGCTACTCTGTCTCTCGAAACAGGTGCCGGACCAGGAACAACCCCAGCGACACGGCGGGACCAATACCGAAGGCGAACAGCAGCGTACCGAGACCAACACTGCCTCCCAGTAGCCAGCCCACACTCACTGCACTAATTTCCAGGGTCGTGCGAACCCAGGCAATAGGGTAATCCGTCAAGCGCGCCAATCCGGTCATCAATCCATCCCGAGGCCCGGCACCCAGGTGTGCAGTCAAATAGATACCGCTGCCAATTCCGACCAGCAAAATCCCGATCAGCCCCTCCAAAATCTTCAGTGGATAGTGATCCGTCGCCGGGAGATAGGGCAAAGCCTGTTCTATAACCAGCGAGATAATCACGGCATTGGCCAGGGTACCAATACCCGGCACTTGCTTGAGTGGAATCCAAAGTAGCAACACACAGGCGCTGACCAGAAATGTCGACCAGCCAATGCTGAGACCAATCTGCTGTCCCAGGCCCTGCGCCAGCACCGTCCAGGGACTCACGCCAGCACCGGCCGCAATCAGTAGCGCTTCGCCTAGCCCAAACAGGCTGAGGCCAAAACAGAGAAAAAACAGCGTCACCCCCCGGGGCTGGAAATTCAGCGGATGCGCAGAACTCCAGGCAACGTTAGGCACCGCCTTGACAGTAAGAAACTTCATATTTTTGAGTCGGGCGGACTAAGGAACTTAGATGGCTACGGTTATTCCCACTCAATAGTAGCCGGTGGCTTGCTGGAGATATCATAGGCAACACGCGATACCTCGGGAATTTCATTCATGATCCGGTTCGAAATGTGTTCCAGCAGTTCCGGATCGAGCCGGGCCCAGCGGGCTGTCATGAAGTCGATGGTTTCTACCGCTCTCAGGCTGACCAAATAGGCATAGCGACGGGCATCGCCAACCACCCCGACCGATTTAACCGGAAGGAACACCGCGAAGGCCTGACTCACCTCGTGATATTTCCCGGCGCGATGCAGCTCCTCAATGAAAATCGCATCTGCCTGTCGCAGAATATCGCAGTACTCCTTGCGCACTTCACCCAGCACCCTGACGCCGAGACCGGGCCCCGGAAACGGGTGTCGATAAACCATGTCGTAAGGCAGACCCAGTTCCAGACCGATTTGCCGGACCTCATCTTTGAACAGCTCGCGAAGTGGCTCTACCAGGTCCATGGCCATGTCGTCCGGCAAACCACCTACGTTGTGGTGAGATTTGATGACATGAGCCTTACCGGTCTTTGAACCGGCGGACTCAATCACGTCAGGATAAATCGTTCCCTGCGCCAGCCATTTCACCTCCCCCAGTTTGGTAGCCTCTTCATCAAACACCTCGATGAAGGTATTGCCGATAATCTTGCGCTTGGTTTCGGGATCCTCAACACCGGCAAGCTTGCCAAGAAACTTCTCCTCAGCATCGGCGCGGATCACCCGGATGCCCATATTCTCGGCAAAAGTCGCCATCACCTGATCGCCTTCATTGAGTCGCAGAAGCCCGTTGTCGACAAACACGCAGGTCAACTGATCGCCAATAGCCCGTTGCAGCAGCGCGGCCACCACTGAGGAATCCACTCCCCCGGAAAGCCCCAACAGAACCTGATCCGCGCCGACTCTCTCCTGCACCGTCGCAATGGCATCCTCAATGATATTGGCAGCGGTCCACAGCCTCTCGCAGCCGCAAATGTCGAGGGCAAACCTCTCAATGATGCGCATTCCCTGCAGCGTATGCGTGACCTCCGGATGAAACTGGAGCCCGAAAAACGGCTTCTCGCGATGGCGCATGGCAGCAATGGGCGCGCTGTCGGTTGCTGCTACAATCTCAAAATCCGGAGGCACCGCGGTTACTTTATCGCCATGGCTCATCCAGACATCCAACTGAGAAACCCCACTGTCCAGGCGACGATCTTCAATATCGTCCAGCAGAGCACTGCCAGAGACGATGTTAACCTGCGCAAAGCCAAATTCGGATTTATCGGAGGCCTCAACCCTGCCGCCGAATTCCTCGGCCATGGTCTGCATGCCGTAGCAGATGCCGAGTATCGGCAAGCCGGCCTCATAGAGAAACGCCGGCGGTCTCGGAGATATTTCGGTATTCGCAGATTCAGGACTGCCGGAAAAAACAATCCCCTGGGGCGCGAAGGCGGCAAAGTCGGCCTCTGAGACATCGTAGTCCCAGATTTCACAGTACACACCCGCTTCACGAATTCTACGGGCAATAAGCTGGGTATACTGCGACCCGAAGTCAAGAATCAGAATTTTTTGGCTGTGAATGTTGGTGCTAGCCATTAGTAAAATAAAGCCCCCGGCGTGGATTGGAAAATTTGGTGTGTTGTCCCCGGCTGACCGCCATCCGCCCGTTGGTCCGGACCTGACTGTTTAGGCCATCACTGGCTGAAAGCTGCGGTCCCTGAAGTTTAGGATGCCCGGTAATTCGGCGCTTCTTTGGTTATAGACACATCGTGCACGTGGGACTCCGACATGCCGGCACCGGTGATCTTTACAAACTGAGTCTTCGTTCGCATTTGCTCGATGTCCGCACAACCGGTGTAGCCCATGCTGGAGCGGAGCCCTCCCATCAACTGATGCAAAATGGCTGCCATCGGGCCTTTGTAGGGAACCCTTCCCTCAATCCCTTCCGGCACCAATTTTTCCTGGCCGTCCTTGCCATCCTGAAAGTAACGATCACTCGATCCCTGAGAGCGGGACATGGCACCAAGACTTCCCATACCGCGATAGGACTTGTAGCTGCGCCCCTGATAAAGCTCCACTTCGCCCGGGGCTTCCTCTGAACCGGCCAGCAGGCTGCCTACCATCACCACATTGGCGCCGGCAGCAATCACTTTGGCGATATCGCCTGAGTAGCGGATGCCCCCGTCTGAAATCACACAGACACTGGTGTCCTTCAGAGCGTCCACCACATTGGCCACAGCGGAAATCTGCGGAACACCAACACCGGTCACAATGCGAGTTGTGCAGATCGAACCCGGCCCGATACCGACCTTGACCGCATCAGCGCCCGCCGCAGCCAGGTCCCGGGCAGCCTGCGCGGTTCCGATATTGCCACCGACTACTGACACCTCACCGTGTCGTTTCTTGATACTTGCCACCTTGTCTATCACACCCTGATGGTGTCCGTGGGCCGTATCCACGATAACCACATCGACGCCCGCTTCAACCAGCGCCGCCACCCTGTCATCGGTATCCGCAGAGGTGCCGACAGCCGCGGCCGATCTCAGCCGGCCCTGTTCATCTTTGCAGGCGTTGGGAAAATCTTCTGATTTGAGAATGTCTTTCAGAGTGATGAGTCCCTTGAGCTCAAAGGCATCATTCACCACGAGGATTTTTTCGATACGGTGCCGGTGGAGCAGCGCTTTTACCTCAGCAAGGTTAAAGTCTTCCTTCACGGTAACCAGGCGGTCTTTCGGCGTCATGATCGTATCTATTGCCGCATCCAGATTGGACTCGAAGCGCACGTCCCGACTGGTGACGATCCCCGCCAGCCCTAAACCATTCATGACCGGCATACCGGAGATGTTGTTTTCCTTCATCACCGCCACCAGATCCCGCACGCTCGCCTGCGCGGAAATCGTGATCGGATCCTTCACAACCCCGCTTTCATATTTCTTTACCGCGCGCACTTCACGCGCCTGCTGCTCAATAGTCATGCTCTTGTGAATGACACCCAGACCGCCTTCCTGCGCCATGGCAATAGCCAGACGCGCTTCCGTTACCGTATCCATTGCTGCGGAAATCAGCGGGATATTCAGCGAGATTGCTTCAGTGATTCGGGACTGCAGATTGACTGTGCGAGGAAGCACGGTGGAGTGCGCGGGCAGGAGCAGGACATCATCGAATGTTAAAGCTTCTTCAGCAATTCGTAACATAGGATTCCACCCATCCGCAAAATCGAGATAATACAGATGAGAGGGTCTGTTGTACAGATTGGCCAGCTTGAGGATGGCTCTGGCCGGTCTAGTGACCGCTGTTTTGAAGACTGACCGGCGACCCGGCAAACCGCGATCTTCGATAGAGAGACTGGCCCACAGGGATGGTCACGAAGAGGCTGAAGTACAGAAACCCGGCGCCAGAAACAACTTCTTCGTCGGATACCAGCGCCACCACCAGCGACAGCATGGCGGTGGCAATCACCAGGCTCCAGGCCAGCGTGATTTTGTGGCAATAGTCACGCTCATACGTCGTGATGTGCAGCTCCTTCCCGTAACGGAGCGCATTCTGATAGAACGCGACATAAACAAACAGGCCCGCCACCGTACCATCTGCCCAGCCGACATCGTCAAACAGCCCGGTATCCAACAACCGAGTGTCAAAAATCGTTGTCGATATGTAAAGCACAGAAGCCTGCATCATCAGCTTGATCGGATAAACAAACACCAGCATCAGAATCACCAACGCCAGACTCAGATACACGGTGATCGAATCTTGCAATCCGAAAGTGCGGCTCCATTTGGCATGCGCCAGCCACACCGCACCGATGCTGAGCGCGCTGAAGACAAACGCAGGAATGTCTTTGGAGAGCTCAAATAGTTCTGGGGGGCTTTTCGGAATTTCGTCTATGCTGATCACCAACATGGTAAAAGCAAACGCAAAGGCCGCGTCGACGAAGGTTTCGATGCGGGTCATGTTGTCCCCGCGAATAATCCGACCTTCCTCGCGGCGGCAGCTGTCAATAAATTCTCGACTAAGTGGTTCCATGACTGGCCGCATCCCACTCCCGGTTATAGTATCTTATTTAAGGTGCCATCGGCACGCGCTAGGGGTTTAACACTGCCGTGACGCCCTCAACATCCGGAGTGTGCCGGCGCCCACACAGAATAACAAGCCTGAAGGACAGGAACCGATGAGCGAAGATGCACGACGCGACACGATCAGATGGCTTATGCGAGAGCCGCTGACGCATTTTTTCCTGATGGCCTTGGTCATTTTTGCCGTCTATGGGCTAAACAACCGAACCCAGACTGTGCTGCTGGAACTGGACCAGGCCGACATAGATGGGCGGCTGTTCATGCAGGAGATGGCGACCGGTCAGGCCCTCAGCGAGGAGCAGCGGGAATACTTCTCCGCCGCTTTTGTCGAGGAGCAGATTCTGGTTCAGGAAGCGCTGAAAATGGGCCTGGATAATGATGCCCGGATTCACGACATCCTTGCCCAGAAAATGCGCCATGTGCTGAGCGGCGATATCATTCAGCCCAGTGACGCAGAGCTGGAGGCTTTTTATCAGGACAATCTTGAACGCTATCGGACTCTGCCGACGCTGAACACTGACGAAATTGTATTCAACAGCCGCGAGACGCTGCCCGCAGAATTGCTGGCACAACTCGCCGCCGGCGCGGAGGCGGAATCCCTGCTGTCACGATCACCCGGAAACTTCGACCCTCTCCCGAATGTCAACCAGCTTGATCTGTCCAACATCTTTGATGAGGCTTTCGCTGCGCAGGTCTTCAGTGCCGACATGGGTCCATGGCAGGGCCCGTACCTCAGTAATCGCGGTCAGCACTGGCTTCAGGTCAAATCCAGAATCGAGTCGGTGCTGCCGTCGCTGGCCGAGATTCGCGACCGCGTCAGGCTGGAATGGATTGCCATGGAAGAAGACCAGCGTCTGCAGGCAGAAATAGAGCGACTCTGGGAGCAATACACCGTCCGCGTACTCAACGGCGATTCAGCCCACTAGCCGGACCTGTGACCTGCCGGGAATCTCCATCTCAATGAAATTACTCCACCGCCTCATGCTCTGCTTCCTGCTCATCCCGGCCTCCGCGCAGGGGCACGACGTTGATGTCACCGGTGTCGCAAGGATCTTTCTCGACGAACAGAGCCCGGGCAATTACAGCCTGTCTGTGGTCGATCAGCAGGTTCCTCCTCTGTTCAATATCGAGCGGATTCTCCCTGAACGCTGCGAGGGTCTGACACCCGGTAATTTTGCCTACCGCTTTCAGTGCAGCCCTGCACTGAACATTGCCGACAGCCTGAATTTTCCGTGGTCGCTTCAGGGCGTCGTCGCTATCGCGCACTGGGCTAACGGAGAAGATGTTTCCGGTTATTTTCCGGGAGCTGGCGCCACCATTACGGTCCCGATGAGCGATCTTAAAGCCGGCGCAGGGTCGCTCGGAAGTCTCGCCTACCGCTATCTGGTACTGGGGGCCGATCACATCCTGTTTGGCATTGATCACCTGCTGTTCGTCCTCGGACTGCTCCTACTCTTGAGCGGATTCTGGAAGCTGCTGAAGACCATCACGGCGTTTACTGTTGCCCACAGCATCACGCTGGCCTGTGCGGTGCTCGGCATTTTCCCGGTACCCGGACCGCCGATCGAAGTGCTGATCGCGCTGTCGATCCTCATGCTGGCGCGGGAAGTCGTGATGAGCCAGCGCGGCCAGATGACTCTGGTGCACCGAAAGCCCTGGATTGTCGCCTTTGTGTTCGGCCTGTTTCACGGGTTCGGATTCAACGGTGGCTCAACGCTCAAGCTCGGCGGTATAGGAGTGGCTAATGAGGTCGCGAATGTATTCCTAAATACTAATGCAGCTGCTGCCGGCGGCCTCATTGCCGCCATGATTACAGCAAGAATACTGTTCGGCAAGACAGATCTGACCATGTGCTTAAACGGAGCGTTAGCAGGACTAGTTGCGATCACAGCCGAACCTGCGGATCCGACTCCCCTTCTATCGACAACTATCGGCGCTATCGGCGCTATCGGCGGTGCGATTGTAGTATTCAGCATTGTCGCACTAGACAAGCTGAAAATTGACGATCCGGTCGGTGCCATTTCGGTTCATGGTTCCGTAGGAGTGTTTGGAATATTCGCATTACTCCTATCAGACCCCGATGCAACTTTTATGGGACAGCTGGTCGGAATGTTGACCATATTCGGCTGGGTTTTTGGAACCAGCTTCGTTGCGTGGATGGTTATCAAGACATTGATGGGTATTCGGGTCAGCGCTGAAGAGGAGGAGGAAGGACTCGATATCATCGACTGCGGCATGGAGGCATATCCAGAGTTTGTGAACCACTAAGACTCACTCTATAAAACGATAAGAAAGCGCTCATATGAGCGCTTTCTTATCGAAATAGCCTCTCAAATTAATGGTTAGCGCAAGGTATTAGATCGTAATATCACAAAGCCCTACTCTTTCTTATCCAGCCCCCTCTAGAAATCGATTCCTAGTATTTATAACGATAGAATAAATCGTAATGAGACATACAACTGCAGATCGCAAAGATCGTTGCTCGAGTGTGCAACGCGCCAAGTTCTCTTTCATGTTCTCAACATGAATTGCATTCGTTTACTGCCCAACTTAGCTCAATACTGCTATGCTGACCTTCCAAGGTCAAAAAACCAACTTTTCTGGTTGAAATTGACTAACAATAGTCCAATTAAAGCCGATCCTTTACCTATGAGATCGATTCTAGCAACGCGCAAAACGCTTTCTAAAAGATTAGTAAGCATAGCAATGTTGCTTTTTTTATGCAGTTGCTCAATTTCTAATAATAAGAATAGTAGCCATCAATCAGAGCCTACAGACTTCGGAAACTCCAAAGAGACACAGACAGTGGAAATGGAAGTTTTTCAAGCTCTGCGAACTATATTGTCATGGGAAGCAACCTTAAGTCAGAGGGCTATTCCTAAATTTGTTGGTCAAGAAGCAGACTCCCTCTCGGCATCATCCTCAGTTTGGGCTGACCTGCGCCGCGGATTTCAATTACAAGCCTATTATGATCAAGCATCGCGCCAGGGCCAGCTCAACTATTACCTTTCTCAAGAAAACTACTTCGAAACTATCACCGAGAGAGGCAGCCCTTTCTTTCCGGATATCGTGAGAGTAGTTGAGACACACGGCTTACCCGCAGAAGCGGCCTTGATGCCTCTCGTGGAGGCAGCACTCGTTACAACAGCAGTTTCTCACAAAAACGCGGCAGGGCTATGGCAATTTACCAGCAGAACTGGCGAAAGCTATGGCCTACCTTCGGACGAATGGTACGAGGCAAGATTTGACCCTATGAGATCAACCTTGGCGGCGCTTGAATATCTCAAATATCTCGCGAAAATGTTTGATAATCAGTGGCTTGTGGTATTTGCTGCCTACAATATGGGTGAAAACGAGCTTATTGCGCGAGCCAGTCGCGCTGGCCTAGAACCCACAAATGAAAATATCTGGGAAATAAGCATCCCTCGCGAGACTCGAAACCATATTGCCAGGATCCTTGCTCTAGCCAACATCCTAGAGAATCCATCCACGCATTCTGTCCAATTACATGAATTCGAAGCAACCGTGAAATATGAAAATGTAGAAACTGAGAGATTCATGAGCTTCGAGGACATCGCAGCGTATGTCGATTTAAGCGCAGAGGATATAAGCAAATTAAATCCAGCATACTTAAAGAGTCACACCCATCCGGTCTACCCCCAGTATGTTCTATTACCCGTCTCTGAGGCACAGAAGCTAAAGTTAGCTCTAAACCTTTAGCTTAGAACAGCGATCCCAAATTTCTCAATTACTTCACCCACTCAACATCCCAGGGTGATACCTAGTTAAGTTACCCAGCTATAAAAAAAACCGGCAAGCTTGCGCTTACCGGCTTCCTGATCAAGCACTTCATTCTAAAGCCTAATCATCCATTAGCTGTGCAAACACTGATTTACAGCTTTCTGGTACGGCGGCGATGAACGCTGCTGGGTCGCTGGGTGGCTCATCGGGCACATACTGAGCGCAAGCTGGCCCAACTGCTGCGATGATGTCTTCCTTAGACGGCATTCCATCTGGACCATCAGCAGGGCCACCGGTACCGGCAGTACCGCCAGGAGGAGGACCACCGGGACCGCCAGGAGGAGGACCACCTGGACC
>Ga0222719_10005653_pt1 | contig 10746 bp, 10 predicted proteins | sample C33_34DmetaG_FD_165039 | JGI IMG/M metagenome (GOLD analysis project Ga0222719, IMG submission 165039) | Estuarine water microbial communities from San Francisco Bay, California, United States - C33_34D | ecosystem: Environmental > Aquatic > Marine > Unclassified | place: USA: California...
CAACACGATGTCCATAGTCTTTTTCTTGTTGCCTTCTAAACCTTCAGTTAGAGCTGATTTAGTTTCGCCCCATTTTGATTCAAATAATTCACTCATTTGTCTCGTTCCTTTTTAGTTTAGTTGTTAGTTTTCTGCAGACCCGCTAATACACGGATACTGCCTAGTTCTGCATCTTCTCGCTCTGATCTTGGAGCACCTGCTTTATCGCCAGAAGCCTCAGAAAGCATTTTCTTTGCTTTTGACACAGGAGCGTCTTCCATCACTGCTTGAAGATACTTGTCGTAAGCGGCTTTTAATTTGTCAGTTTCAGTTGATTCCAATAACTGACCCATTACTTCCGCTTTGTCTTTGCTCAAAGGTTTGAGCAACTCAGCCATCGTTGCCTTACGTTCCATCAAATCCTTAACTTGAGAAATTTCTCTCTCTTTGGATTCAATCACCGTTTTTGCCTCTTCGATGGATTTCTCAGCATCTTTCAGTTTCAAAGTAGTTTCATCTACAACTTTTAACAGTTTTGATGTTTCAGACTTCTCATTTAAGTAAGATGCCTGATACTCTGAAGCAAATGCTTCGAAAATTTGTTTACCAAAGTTAACCTGTCTTGCAGATGAGATGTCTTCTTTAAGTTGGCTAATTTCTTCACCTAACTTTTTAGTTACAGCATCTTCTACAACCTTAGCAGATTTTTTAATGAAAGATTCTTTTAACTTGGCCAATTGAGCCTTTGCTTCTTTCACTAATTTCACTTTAGTTTCAACCACAGATTTCTTGTCTTCTGCAAATTCTTTGATCTCCTTAGCAAGTGCGTTTACAACGAACTCCTCTAATTTTGCAAAGTTTTCGCCAACAGATTTTCTGTCGTCGTGTAGTTCTTTAACTTCATTAGTAAGTTTGCTTAATACAAACTCTTCTAATTTTTTAGAATGAGCACCTACTGATTCTTTGTAAGTGATCTTTTCTTGAGCTAGTGCTTTTCTGTCTTCGACAAATTTGCTGATCTCTTCAGATAACTTTTCAGTCATCATCGTATCAATAGCCTCGACCATGTTATTTTTGTCGTGCTCGTATCTTTTAGCAAATTCTTCTCTCAGTTCAGCAGTTACTAGTTCTCTGTTTTCTTTTATTTTTGAATCCCACGCTTCTTCGATAGATTTTTTTGTATCTTCTCCAATAACGCCTGATTCAACTAGTTTTGATATTGCGTCGAACATTATTTTAGTCCTCTTATTATGTTGGTTAATGCCTCTGTAAGGGCTTTTTGTGCTTTTTTGTCGTTTCTAACTTCAGCCGCCACACCCATTGCCATGTTTCCACCCTTTGTGTTCATTAGGTGTTCGTATATGGCAGTTGGATAAGCACCTGGTGCCGAAGGTTGAGCCACAACATCCACAGTGATAATCTCAAAGTCTGAAACTTCTCCACCGCCGTACTCAGAAATGTTACCACTTCCTCTCGACGATACTCCTAATTTCACACCCGATTCTAACATTGTTCGGACAAGTTGGCCCATTGGTGTTGGTAAAATTTTCATTTTACCGTATCCATTTGGTCCGTCCATCCACATCTCAGTGATCATGTGAGACACACGGTCCAAATTAATTTTTAAATCATCTGGATGATCCACTTCACCTAATACAGAGTATCCAGACGTGATTTGATCATTGAGTGTTTTCACTGCTTTTTGTATTTCATTCACAGGATAAACTCTTTGATTGGCATTTTTAATACCGCCTTGTATGCAGATTCCTTTCATGAAAAGGTCTTTTCCGTCCTTACCTTCATGAAGTACCTGAACTCTGGCTTGATCAAACGTTAGATTTTCTCTAAGGTATAATGATGACATCAGATCTTCTCCAAATTAATCAACAATTACTTAGAAGCAACTGGTGATTTCTTGTTATCAGCCTTGTCAGCAGTTTCCGCCTTAGGTGCCGCTTTCATTGCCGCTTTTTCTTTACCTGGCGTGTTTGCAACATCACCGATGATTTTTTCTGCAGTTGGAGCCGCTCTGCCTTTTTCTTCAGCAGAACCCTGTGCTATATTTTTAGCACCGTGTCCCATTTTTGTTCCTGCATCATTTACTGGTGATTTTTTGCCATCTGCTTTGTCAGTGTTATCAGCAGATTTTGGAATTTTGTATTCTTTTACAGTTTCCTTGTCCGCTTCTTTTGATTCAAAAGGAGTTTTTTCAGCCTCTACTGGAGTGTCTATTGACTCTTCTTCAGTTTCTTCCGACTCTTCACCTTTATCGCCTGACATCATTTTTTCAAATTCTGCTTTTAATTCGTCTAAAGCATCTTCTAAGTCTGCAACTCTTTCTTCAGTGTCACCTTCTGCTTCAGCGTCATCACCTGGCATTTCTTCATCACCTGGCATTTCTTCTTCGGCTTCCGGAGCAGATACATCTTTGATTAACTCGTCAGTTGCATCTCCGCCTACTTCTTCGATTGATTCTTCTTCAGTTTCTTCAGATTCGTCAGCAAGTTCAACTTCTTCGCCTTCTTCTACTGCTTCTTCTTCTTTAGACTCTTTAGTTGCTTCTTCTACTGCTTCTTCTTTAGACTCTTCAGTTGCTTCTTCTACTGCTTCTTCTTTAGACTCTTCTTTGTTTTCTTCTACTGTTTCTTCTTCAGTAGTTTCTGCTAATCCTTCGTAGATATCTCTAGATTTTTCTACAACGATTTCATGAAATAATGCTTCCGCTTTTTCATTTTCTTCGTTAATCAGCAATTCTAATAATTGTTCAAATTTATTTGACATTACACGTGCTCCTTTAAATGTATACGTTCGTTTAACTTATAAGTGTTGTATTTACATAAAAGAACCTAAAACGACTATAAAATAGGCTCAAAAAGGCCCATATTTGTCTCAAAATAGGATTTTTTCGTGATTTTTATAATTTTATCTGCAGATTGTATATTTTTAGGAAGTCCAACACATCAACTGTGCTGAAATTAGCATTGAATTCTAAGTCGTTTGGACGAAACCAGTTTGCCGGTACCACACGTTTGAACTTGACGTCTGGATAATCTATGAAAATTTTTTTAGTTTGATTCATCCAGTTGCCATAAAATGTTGCTTCGTCCTTGCTTTGTTTGTAATTACGGGTGTCTTTGAAAACATTGTTGAACTTAAAACTGGTTTTTCGTTGATCACGTGAGTGACCTTGATAGTCAAACCCCAATATGTATATTTGTTTGTGTCCGTGATCGCAGGCTAATTTCAATGCTGTGGGGCCTGATGACCATCCTAGGCTGGGTTTGAACCATTGCACATGATTGATTGCTGTTGGAACCTTGTCATACTGATGATTGTAGTTGCTCCACACCGAATTGTTTTTGGGATAATCGGTTTCGCAAATCTCTAAAATCATTTTGGGATCTACAGCAACGAGATAATCCGGAGTTTCGGTCCTATAAACGGCATTACAGGCATAAACCTTTCCGTGTTTTTGTAAATCAGCAATTTTTATACCTTTACGGGATTCTCCGTTGCCTAATACAAATGCTGTTGTATTGCTCATATGTTACACACTTTATATATTATTACAAAGATATATTATCGTCGGCAGGTGGTTGACCATACATTTTTTGAACGAAAACTGCTTCTTCCTTCTGTTCTGCATCGTGTTGTTCAGAAGCAAGTCGCATTTTGTTAATTTGTCCTAGAGTTAATCTAGTCTTTCGTGTATCGTCGGTGTCTAAAATAGAAATATCGTCCTCAGCATTATAATTTTTTTGTTGCTCAAAACCATTTTCTGTATGTTGAAAAAATTCATTCAATTTCATAACGATATTTATTTTAAACCTGTGTTCCTCCGCCCGGAGTTTGTCCTGGTGGTGTTGGTGCTCCCGGTGTGGTTGTTTGTTGTCCTGGTTGTTCAGTGCCTGGTTCTGCTGTTGGTTCTTCTAGATTATCTAGATCCGCACTAACGTCGGCTTGTGAAATTCCTGCTGTTCTCATCTGTGTTGTCTTGGATTGTTTTTTCTGTGCCACATTATTTTCTTCTGCCCACAATGTTGCATTTTGCGCCATTTCTTCTTCGGTTAGTCCTAGATATCTTTTGAGAGCAAATCTTTTTGACATATAAGGTAATTCTGCTATCTGGGTAAATGTTCCTACTCTACTTTGATCCATTTCAGTTTGTCTGTATTGAGCAAAATTTTGTGGTGGATTGAATTTGATTTCAAATGTGCTACCGTCTAATGTATAACCTTTGTTGTTGATCCAAATTTTAAACTCTTCATCCAATACCGGTGAGATTAAATTCTGTAATCTTTCACAGTATTTGTTGAATCTCAATTCTTGAATGTATGCTGTGCCCACTCTGCCGTCATTGTACTGTTGTGCACCATCATCCGCTCCTGTTGGCAAATATGAACTTGGTATTCTTAATCCTCTATACAATTTATTTGTAAAGAATCTCAAGTCGTCGATCTCGCCCAGGTTAGTACCGCCCGGTAGTGTGTCCACTTTAGATCCTCGACCTTCCGCTGTTTGAGGAAAGAAGTAATCTTCGTTGATACTCATTGGGTTGTAAGTGGCATCTATAAAGTTAGCACCACCCGATGTTGATGGAATTCTTCTTTGATTGATTTCATTTTTAACTCTTTCAACAAACTGCATGGCCAAGTGTGTTGGCATATTGCCCACGTCGATGTAGAACACTCGTCGTTCTGGTGCTCTTTGAACTCTGTAAATGATAATTGCATCTTCTAATAACTCTTTCTGTTTATAAACTTTGAATACTTGTTCTAGAACCGATTGTCCGAATGGGAATAGGTTATCCATTCCATCACTCAATGTCAAGTGTACCACGTGTTCGGCATTGATGGCATATTGATTCATTGTTCTGTAGAATCTACCTCCCGAAGCACCACCTGTGCCCGATGCCATATTACCCGCGGCTTGTCCGGCAGTAGTAAAATTCTGATTAAATGCTCCTTGGTTGGTACCACCGTACAATTGATTTGGTGTGATCTGCGTGGCAGATAATTTTTGTAAATTTGGATTTATGTCTCTGATGATATATTGTTCTGGCAGTTTGCCTTCTGACTCGTTGACAATGATTCTGTCTACTTTTGCTGGATCGATATATAATAATTTGTTGGTTTCCGGATCTCTGATAAAGAAACAATCTCCGTATTTTAAAACGTTCCTAAATAGTTTGAAAACTCTTTTTGTGAATTGATTTGTTTTGACCCATTGTTGTAGTGCTTTTTTTAAAAGTTTAACTTCAGACTGTGTTATTTCATCTTTGAAAACTAAATCAAACGGTGTTTCGTTTTCGGTGTTGTCTTGTGTACAAAATTCTGCCAATATGTCTAGTGCCGCATTGATCTCAGAGTCGGTATCCATCTGATCGTATTGAAAGTATCTTTGAATTCTGTTAGGGTGTCCGGTGTAAACATCGGGTAGATAAGATGAATAATTCCTTTTTGCGAATTGTGGACTTCTGTCACCTGCTATCGGTGAAAGGTTTGCGTCTTTAAAATATTTTTTCCAAGCCATATCAATATTATACTAGAGAATTGCCCAATTGATCAAGTTTTTTATTCGACCTCTCTGTATTTTTTTCTGTGTTTGCATTAATGCTTACTAGTCTACTTATTTGTTTTTCCACGTTTTTTTGTACTTCTAGAGTTGCCTGTGCAGTGGTATTAAATTTTAGCAATTCGGCTCTCATTATATTATTACCATCGGTTTCTGTGGCATATTGTTTTGCTTCCTGTGGATTTAATACAGTCTCTCCCTTGTGTACAGTTAATTTCGTTGTTTTTGGTTCGAATCTATAACCAGTTTCTCCCAATGTTCCGGTTAATCTCCCTTCACCGGTTTTGTTACCAGAAGCCGCGACAGCCCCCAAACCAGCGCCTGCCAATCCTCCCAATAATCCACCAATTGCCGCACCTGCCGGACCAAACAGCATACCAATTTGTGCTCCGGTTACAGCACCACCCAGTGCCGCTGTTCCTATACCCAATGCCTTGCCTCCCGGGGTTTCGGCTGATCCTGCCAATCCAGCACCACCTATTGCCGTGGCCGCTCCCAGCCCGGCAACACCTGCACGTCCGGCCACTCTGCCTACAGTGCCCATGCCAATTCCCATGGGGCCTGCCAATCTAATACCGGCGGCAACTCCCAATGAAGTTGTTACAATTTGAGAGGCTTTGTCCATGAGCCATGAGCCAAATTGATGTGACACATATAAAAGTGCTTTGGTTCCGTTACTCAACTCACTTATGCCTGTGGCGAGCGATTTCATTCCCATGTTCAATCCAGTTCCGGCCGGTCCTAGCACATCGCCGATCGTGGCAAAGAAACCGGTTTCGATTGATTGGAATGATGATGATAATCTTTTCGAAGCATCTTGAAATTGTGATAATGATTTTGTTGTGGCATCGGCTTGAGCTCTCTGTTCATCGGTCACTGCTGACAAATCAAAAACCTTTGTTGCCAATGCGTTAATGCCTGGAAATAAATTATCAATAAATGAAACTTGTCCTGTTTCGGCAACACCTCTAAACATTTCTTGAGATTGTTTCGCCGACGATTGCATCAATGTCATTGCAGTTCCCATATCAATGCTACCGGAAATCAATTGTTTTACTATGCTGTCAATACCCGGCATAGACATTGCTAAATCTCTTGCCGCATCTGTTACAGGTACACCGGCGTTCGCGATCAAATCTTCTAATCCTGTTTTAAATGAAGGACTAATCTCTGAAATGCCGGCGGCGAATACTTGTAATCTTTGTCGAGTGTCTTCTGTTTGTCTTCCCAGGAAGGCGTTAAACCTTGCATTTGACAACTGTGCTTCTAGTTGTCTCGCCATGGCCGAACGTTGTTGTCCAGTTAACTTGGCCAATTTGTCCATTTCCAAAGTTAAATTTGTTGCCGCTCTAACATTTTCTTCTGTGGCATTTTGATCAAAAATTCCTAATCTTCGTTGTAGAGTTATTGAGGTTAATAAATTTTCATTTAACTCGTCCACAGTGAGACCCAACGGCATCAATTGTTCCACTGACGTCTGTCTGAATGCTTCACTTAATCTAGCAAATCCTCTGGCTCCCAGAGTTGTGCTTCCGTAGAGTGATGCTAAATTTTCCGAATTTGATTTGATCAAATTAACAAAGTCGCTAATCGGTAATCCGGCCGATGCGGCAGTTTCTCTTAACTCGATTAAACTTTTGTTAAAAGTTGCTCCAGTATTTGCAAGAGTTCTGTAATTGTCAATGTTTGATTCGAGTCGAGCACCGATGTCTGCGATAAATCCACCAATCGGTCCTAATCCTTTAAAACTTTCTGTAAAGTCTGAAATTTTACCGGATCCGGTTGAAGCGGCATCACCGAGTTTTCCTAAAACACCTCTGGTAGTTTTTGCTCGATCGGCAAATCGTTGTGCTTGTATTGTACTTGCACCTGTGGATTTTGCCAATTGAAAGAATCTCTCGTCAAGGTCTTGTGATACCTTGATGGTTTTTTCTTGTGCATCTGTTAATTCATTTAAGATCTTTATTGAATCCGATTCTGCTTTTGCAGAAAGTTTTGCTGATTTAATTAGATTGGTATACTCTTGGTTTAATCTTCTTAATTCTGTGCTCGAGGACGCTTTGGCCAGTGCTTTAGCCAATGCTGTAACAGATGAGGCAGTGACACCGGTATTTTTACCAGATTTGTCCTGTTTTACCTTGTTAATAAGGTCTTGTATCTCGTTTAAAATGTCATCAGCCATGCTTTAAAAACCGCCATAATGTGCCCAGATAAATATAGACACACTTGTTGTTATAGTGTATATTTATAGAATAAAAAATGACAGAAAATTCGAACCCATTACAAAAGTACTACAGGCAACCGGCTATCAGTATCAAGTTGCCCAGTGGTGAAAAATACTACAAAAGCGATGTGGTTGCTAAAACCACAACAGGAGAACACCCTGTATTGCCAATGACAGCCATGGACGAATTGGCATTTAGGACACCTGATGCCATGATGAACGGACAAGCAACAGTTGATGTTATCAAAAGTTGTATACCAACAATACTTGAGCCATGGAGACTTGTGAATTACGACATTGACACAGTGTTGGTCGGAATCAGGATTGCAAGTTTTGGGGAAACAATGGAAGTCACGAGTGTTGCTCCGGTAACAAATGACTCCATCAAGCACGAGATCAGATTACCGGATGTGTTGGACAGGATTCAGCAACAAAAGATCGACGACACTTTCACAACATCGGATGGACTTGTGATTGAAATCAGACCCTTGACATACAAGGAAATGACCGATGCACAATTAAAAACATTCGAACAACAAAGATTATACACACAGATCAATGCCAGCGAATTGCCTGCAGAAGAAAAAACAAAAAGGTTCACAGAAAGTTTTAAAAAATTAAATGAACTGAATTCAACACTATTAATCAATAACATAAACTCTATAAAGTTACCAGATGGCCAGTCGGTGTCAGATCCCATACAAATAAAAAGTTTTGTAGAAAATGCAGGTGCGAAAAAAATCAAGGAAATTGAAAATGCACTGATTGAGATGAGATCACAAGGTGCGGTGAAACCGTTCACAGTGAAATCCGATGAAGAGCAAATCAAAAAAGGTGCACCTATATCTTACGAAGTACCATTGACATTTGATAACTCAAATTTTTTCGTATAAAGTTACTGTCACTCGAGGAATCTGATATTATAAAATATCTCAAAGATCTGGAAAATGAAGGTAAAACTGTAAAACAGGAATTGTTCAAGATCTGTTGGTTCATGCGAGGAGGAGTAACTTACCAAGAAGCACTGCACATGAGCAACGAAGAGCGAGGAATAATCAGTGATATCATCAAAGATAATTTGGAAACTACCAAAAAAACCGGACAACCGTTCTTTTAAAATTGAAAAAAATATAGTATAATATAATGGATGCAAGGGAACAGTATAATTAAACATATGTCGGAACGCGAACTAGTTCGAGAACTTAAAGAGACAATAAAAGATCTAAGTAAAGACCGCGATATCGCAGAGTCTTCTCTCAAACAAAAAGAATCACGAATCAAGCAGGTGTTGATTAAACTGGAACACGCAACCAGCGACGTGCAAAGTCTAGGACACAAGATCGGTGAACAGAACAAGGAGATATCCAATCTCCAAATTAAACTGGAAACCAAAGAACGTTTACTAAACGAAGCACTGGAAAAAATAAGAGAGCTCAAAAATGAATCAACCGAGGACGACACCCAAGATCAACCCGAAGTCGAACAAGAACAACAAGATCAGGAACAACAAGAACAAGAGTGATCCACGCAACAACGTGCTACGTTGGGTCAAGGAGTTCGTGGAGGTGCCACACCCGGTGTTCGCAGATCTGCCTCCTTGTCCGTATGCCAGACAGGCCCGCCTCAAAGGCAAGGTTGAGTTTGTTGAATTGCTGTCAGACCAATCCGATTCACACATACACGATCTGATCGACAAGTTCGACACAGATAAAAAAGATGTGCTGATAATCATAGCCGACCCCGAACGTTGGACCGGAAGACAAACCAAACAACTGGGAGTCAAGTTGAACAGCATTTATAAAAAACGAGATTTGGTCATAATGGAAGATCATCCCGACATTGTTGAAAAAGTAAAAAATATCAAACTCAACAACGGAAAATATATCTTACTGTTGGTTCAGAGCAGGACCAAGTTAAAAAAGTTTGAGGACAAGTTGCGTCAGACCGAGTACTACAAAAATTGGTCTAAGAGTCATCTCGAATCAGTGACGGGAGCATGGCGACATCCTTTAAAGCCTCGATCCTAGAATCTCTCTTGCATAGACTCCTGTATAGTTTTTTGTCCTTGCTCCATTCGGTGCCCGTCCACCATTCGAATCCACGATAGTTCGATTTATACACGGAACTGGCTTCGTACCCGGATCCCATGTAAAAATAAGAAACATTGTGTTCACTGGCCCAGAGTATTTCCATGTCCAGGGTGATCAATGATATGGGCACAGTGTTGGCGTGTATCACGGATTCCAGCCCAGCGAGATCCGACAGATCGTCACCCAATTGGGCAATGTAGTTGTCCTCTTGATATCGATATCTTTTCTGTTTGGTGAATCCCACGATGTTGTCCGCTGTACCGATGTAGAACAGCATGAATTGATCCCGTTTGTTATAGTGGAGGAAAGGATCGTAATCCTGCGTAAATTTTTTTCTGGCCATGTATTGTTTATAGATGTGTGGCAGACCCAACAGCCTCACCATCTCGCTGGCATCGATTATTTTGATCTCTATGGGTTGTCCTTGCCATTCGTGCTTTTTGTACCTAGGTTTGTATTCATCCAGGTTTATGCGTGTGCTACGTGATTGATAAAAAACTTCCTGTTTTTTGATCGGGTGATCCAATGCCAGCCAACCCTCGCACAGTGCTTCAACTTCTTCGGTGTCGTCCACGATTGCCATGGGACGACACAGCACTAGATCAGTGTGTTCTTGTTTTCCCAGTGTGTGATCGAACAATAGTTGCATATTGTTACTTAACTTCATTACAAAGATGGCTTACAGCCATCTGAAACTTCGCTTACGCTCGTTTCTTTTTTTAATTTACGCTTTACGCAGTAGTTACATTTGCGGAATGACGCATTTATGCGTCCCCTGTGGTAGATGAGCAGTCACAATTCGGCTATTTCTAGCCGAACCGACTTGAACCCTGTGGTGAGTTCGCAGTCACTATGCATCGCTACCGTGGTTGGGCGGTT
>Ga0222719_10005654_pt1 | contig 10745 bp, 14 predicted proteins | sample C33_34DmetaG_FD_165039 | JGI IMG/M metagenome (GOLD analysis project Ga0222719, IMG submission 165039) | Estuarine water microbial communities from San Francisco Bay, California, United States - C33_34D | ecosystem: Environmental > Aquatic > Marine > Unclassified | place: USA: California...
GCATCATTGACAACCCTGGCTTTAATACTGATGATCCTAAGGAGGATGCAGATGAAAACAGTAGAGAAGAAGATTCAAAAGAAGAATCAGAAAATGCTGAAGAACTTCGCGACGGGGAACCTGAAGAAAGGGTTCAAACAGAGACTGAAGCTGATTCAGTTGTGGTTGAAGAAATAGAAGAAACAACAAAAGATACAAAAGAAAAAATAGCAAGCACCTATGTTAGTGTACAAGAAGCACTAGAAACTCCAGTTGAAGAAGCAGTAGACAAATCAATTGACATCGAAAAAAAAGACCAAGAATCATCGGAAGAATCAAAAAGACTAACTTCTGAAGAACTAAATGAACTAGATCAAAATACAGATTGGAAAACTGCAAAAACTCTATGGAAGCAGGACAATCCAGATGACTCTATAAAAAATTACAAAGAATGGTATTTGCAAGGTAAAATTAATGTTTTACCTTGGGAGAAATATTTGCCAGAAGGCCTTGATCTAAAAAAAAAGAGATCGTACATAACCAAACAGTATGGCAAACAAATAACAGGCAAAGCGGAAGGATAAAACCAGACCTAACAACTGTGATAGAACCTCAAGGCTATATACAAAACGAAGAGCAGAACAATAATTCAATATGGCAAAGAATTAAAAACAATGATGCATGATATAACACTTATTACGCCCCCAGATAAAGTTTTTAATAAAAACGTTTCTATTTTTTTAATTTATCCAACAGCAGAAATAAAAAAATCCTTACAAGACATACTTGCTGAAATCAACAAACCAATCAATGTTTACCTATATGACAAGGTAGATACTCATGATTTTGATTGGTTATTAAGCGTTCATAAATTTGCAGACATTGCTATTTTAGATTTGGATAACATTGACACAGAATTAACCCAAATTGTATCATATTTGATAAGTTTTGATAATACTTATTGGTTGACAAAAGGTAGTAATGTGTTATATAATAAAATTAGTAATAAACAAATATATAATTTAGATTTTCTAAATGACAAGCTAGGAGGCAATATTGAGAAGGAATAGGTTTAACAACAGGAACTATGATGGTCCAAGAGTAGAAGGTCTAATAGTTCATGTACGTAATGACGATGTTAATGGAGCAATACGTAAATTTAAAAAGAAAGTACAAGAAGCTGGTATTTTACAAGAATACAAAGAAAGACAATTCTACACTAAACCTAGTGAAAAACGTGCTAAAGCAAAAGCTGCAGGTAGAGCACGATGGTTAAAAAAACAAGCGAAAGATCTCAGAGAACGAGGTTTCTAAATGGCTATGCACACGGAACTATGGTTCCCGCAGGTCGTATGGTCGGCTGTCATTCATATGATAGATAATTACGAACTGAAAAATTGGACCTATGACAGGAAAAAGAACGACGTTGGGAGAAGGCTTAGTAACTTTGGTGGATATCAGAGTAATGACATACTGCAAGGTCATAGTCCCCAAGTAGATAAATTAGTAAGTCATCTAAACACTGAAGTTAATTCTATTACTCGGCAAGTTTCGTTACCTAAATTAGAATTAAAAAATATTTGGTTAAACATAAATCCTCCTGGAAGTTACAATGAACTACACAATCACACGGACGCTATTCTAAGCGGAGTGTATTATGTTGATGCTACAGAGCATCAAGGAAATATTCAGTTTGAACGCAGTGACAACGCTGAATATCATCTACCATCCTATATGGAAAAAATTACATACTTTAATGCTACAAGAGCAACCTATGCAGCAAAAACAGGAGCTCTTTATATATTTCCTGCTTGGCTAAAGCACAGCGTACAAGGCAATCAATCCAACACAGATCGTATAAGTCTGTCATTTAATTATGGAGAGAAAATTGAGAATTGAAGAAGATACAAAGTTAGATTATAAAGACGTTCTTATTCGTCCTAAGCGTAGCACACTAGGTAGTCGTAAAGAAGTAGATCTACATAGAGGTTTCACTTGGCGTAACTGGCAACCTGAAGATATGAGTATAGAACAAATCCGTCCGGACACAAGACACTGGCGTGGTATTCCTATTATGGCTGCTAACATGGACGGTGTTGGTACATTTGAAATAGCTGACAAACTTGCCGAAGCACAAATGTTTACCTGCCTAAAGAAAACTTATACAGTGCAAGAACTGGTAGGCTACTTTGACGATAAGTTTTCAGAACGTACACAGTATGTTGCTATGAGTATTGGTATTACAGAAAGTGATCATCAGAAGTTTAGAGATGTATATGAGCAAACAGGCGATAAATTACGTTATGTTTGTATTGATGTTGCTAATGGATACAGCAACAGATTCCGCGACTTTGTCGCACAATTTAGAACATTGTATCCACATATTGTAATCATCGCTGGTAACGTAGTTACTGGTGAAATGACGGAGGAACTTATTCTTGCTGGAGCTGATATTGTTAAAGTTGGGATTGGACCTGGTAGCGTGTGTACTACTCGCATACAAACTGGAGTCGGATACCCACAACTTTCCGCAGTCATTGAGTGTGCTGATGCTGCTCATGGGCTTGGTGGACATATTATTGCTGATGGTGGTTGTACTACCCCCGGAGATGTGGCTAAGGCTTTTGCGGCTGGTGCCGACTTTGTAATGCTAGGTGGTATGCTTGCCGGACATGACGAAGGTGGTGGTGAGGTAATCACTAAATATTATCAAACAGGAGAACAATGGTTCAAACAAAACGACGAAACCTATCATCCTGTAATAGAAAATAAAAAGTTTGTTACATTCTACGGAATGAGTTCTAAAGCCGCAAACGAAAAACATTTTGGCGGCCTAAAGGAGTATAGAAGCAGTGAAGGAAGAAAAGTTCTTGTACCCTACAGAGGTGAAGTGGGTACGACAATCCAGGATATTTTGGGCGGCTTGCGTTCTGCTTGTACTTATGCTGGTGCAATTAGGTTAAAGCACTTATCAAAGTGTACAACCTTTGTAAAATGCACCCAAACGCATAATAGCATATACGAATCTGCAACAATTGGTAAATAATTTTGAATCTTTTCTTGACAAAATTAGAAAAAGATTGTATAAATAATAATGTAGAAACAGGAAAGAGTCCTGCTTTTACTGGAGTGCCCAAAAGGGACTCTAAAATTAATCTTGCTTAATAAAGGAGAAATAAAATGACAAGACTAACAACTCTAGACTTACCCTCAATACACAGACACTTTGTAGGATTCGACAATCTGTTCGATGAAATGGACAGAATCTTCGAAAACTCTGCAAACAAAGGTGGCGGGTATCCCCCATACAACATTGCACAGATAAACGATAATGAATATATGATTTCATTAGCAGTTGCTGGCTTTGGTATGGATAATCTTTCAATTGAAAAGGACAAAAATATCCTTAAGATTGAAGGCACTGCTCCTAAAGGAGACGAAAAAGTAAACTACCTACACAAAGGTATCGGCGGAAGAACGTTCCGTAGAGAGTTTACACTTGCTGATCACGTAGATGTAGCAAATGCTAACCTAGAACTAGGTATGCTTAACATCCACTTGAAACGTGAAGTTCCAGAAGAACTACAACCGAAGAAAATAAAAATCAACGATAGTAGTTATATCGAAGGAACTGTTTCCGAGAAGTAAACAGTCTAGGGGGAGTTTCGACTCCCCCAATTTATGTTTAGGAGTTAAATGTTATGATAAGTAGTAATATGGAAACAGCAACCGTGGAAGAAATTAAAATCGACGAGAAGATTGAAAGAAAGATCGACGAACCTGGAAAGTTCAATGTTATCTTTTTGAATGATAATATAACACCTATGGAGTGGGTAATAGAAGTTTTGCAGAAGATTTTTCATCACTCTATAGAAACAGCAAAAAATCTTACACTAATTGTTCATGAAAAAGGCTCAGCAGTTGTAGGGACTTATTCGTATGAAATTGCAGAACAAAAAGCAATAGAAGCAAATAGCGCAAGTAGAGAACACGGATTTCCACTAGCAGTTAAAGTAGAACAACAATGAGTTTAAAAGACCTTACTTGGGAACATCACAAAGATGCAGAACGCCAAGACTTTGTAAAAGTTTTAATGAGTGGTAATATTAATCCTAAATTTTATGCTACATATCTTTGGAATCAGCATAAAAAATATGACATACTTGAAGCAATGGCAGGCGCACAAGGTTGTTTAGATGATCTACCAGAAATAAGACGTAAGGTTAAAATAGAACAAGACTTTCTTGAACTTTGGAAGGATGAAAAAGAACAACCTACTATAGTACAAAGCACAAGAGATTACATTATGCACATGAAAGAAATTATGCACGATCCTCAGGCATTGATGGCTCATGTATACGTTCTGCATATGGGAGATCTTAGCGGAGGGCAAATGATTGCTAAGAAAGCTCCAGGCGAAGGAAGAATGTATCAGTTCGATACAGATAAGCAAGCCCTCAAAGAAGCAATACGCTCAAAGACTAACGATGATATGGCTGAAGAGGCTCGTTACTGTTTTACACAAAGCACAAAATTATTCAAAGAATTAATGGAGTTAGATATTGAGCATTATCTGGAACAAACTAATTGAATGTAAAGACGAAATTATTTCGATCTTTGACAAAGAAGCAACAGAAATACAAGAAGATGGTCTTGACTATTTTAACCGTCCAGACAGTGGTTGGATTAACCGTGTTTGGGCTAATAAGTTTGTTCGCAGAGCTCACATAGATGTAGTAGATGCACGTGACTCAAAAGGCTTGTGGATGATGCATGTATGCATCTTTCCTACACTAGATAACCCTGCACCAATATACGGCTTCGATGTTATTGCAGGCAAGAACAAGATGACAGGAGCCTTCCATGACTTTTCACCTAGTGCCGATCCAGATCATCCTATGATACAGGGATATTACGAAAGCGTAGAACACTTTATACCTGAGAAGCAACGTGAGTTACCAGAATGGGCTCGCAACATCTTTACAGGTAAAATGCTTGCCGCAGGTAATGTAAAGACAGATGAAGAAGCAACAGAGATTATTCGTATCGCTACAGACAATTTACGTGCATATTTTGACGAAGTAGGCCTTACAAAAGGTGAAGGCGATCAAACAATAGTAGGCGCCGCACAAGACTACTACTGTCATAACCAGCAACAAAACCCACACACTGCAAATGTGATGAAAAGCCTAGGCTTACCAGAAGCTGATGTGGATCGCTTCTGTACTGATATGTTATTTCCAAAACTTAAATAAATACATAGTATTAGGAAGTAGCAATGCGTTTTTATGAATTCAAAATAGCAGAAAAAATATTCGAACAAAAGCAAATGCTTATCGAAGGCACTCGTGGTATCATTGGTGCAGTTGAAGATAACCAAGCAGGTAAAGCAGGTGGGCTACAGTTTACAGATGGAAAGAAATTTGAACCTATCAAGTTTTGGATGTTTCCTGAAGATCCTGCCAAAGCACAATACCAAGATGAAGTAATTAAAACACCAATGCCAGGACCAGATAACGCAGATCCTGAAACTCCTGGAAACGATAAAGCATTGAGTGCAGATGATCAATTCCAAGCAGATCTTAAACAAGCAGGTTTAAATCCAAATAATATAACAGATTGCACACCTAATAATAGAGAAAGAAAATTTGCGGCTTTGGTAATAGAAGTTGAAACTGACAGTGGTTCTATTTTCTTATTAAGATACTTCCGTGATAAAAGAAACAACTACTTGTTCTGGCAAATGGGTAAATTTGTATCTGAGGTCCAAGCCAAGGGGTTTGCTATAGAGCAAGTTAAAAAAGAAGGCAGTAAAGCAATACATCCTGTGGTAAGATTATATCCTAATCGTTGTGGTGTAACAATAGGCCAAATGCCTTTACAAAATGTAACTACCATATTAAAAAGTGGCAAGGGTGGAGATGCTGAACAATTTCCTGTAGAAGAAAGAGAAATAGTTGCAAACTTCTGTGAAAATCTAGGAACACCTGTTGCTTGTACTAAGGAGTATGACAGAAACTACGAAGTGCAAGCTGGAGAAATTGTTGCTCCATTTGCTTTGCAGTCAAATCAATTAGCAGTAGGAAACTATTTAGAAGCTGAAAAAGAATTACTTGATATGTTAAAGCCAGGATTAAAGTGGACTAACATGATCAATGTAGATTTTCCTGCAGACGAAGCGGAGGAACTTATTGACAGTTATCTTGTTTCAGCAGATGGCATAAGAGTTGGCATATCTAGCAAAGATGGCGGCGGAGGTGCAAAAGCAAGTGCAGTTAGTATTGCTAATACACTAGAAGAAAATAGAAGTCGTATTGAAAAAATGCATCCTAACTTTTTAAAAGATCCTAAGAACAAAGAATATTTTGCATATATGGATATTATTAAACAGCCAGGCACAAAAAATCAAATTTACAAACTTGCGGCCCAAGTAAAACTTATTACAACTTCAGAGCGAGATAAATTGATTGCCCTATTAGCTGCTGGTGGTCAAGGATTAAATGATCCCCAGGCTATTATAGATATTGTAGGAGATAAGTTTTATGCAACCTGCATGGATCCGTCAACCTATAAACCAAGAGATTTACAGAGCACTAGATATAGAATACTTTATCATTTCTCAGCAGGCCTTGCAAAATTAACTGCTGCAAAAATGAACGCTGATGTAGAAAGTTTAGATAGATTTTTTAGAACAATCCTTGAAAGTTCTAACATGGTACAAGTCAAAGCCAAATTTAAAATGCAAGGTGACGATCAAGGCATGTTCACACAGTTTAATGTAATTTACCCACCTGTGTTTGATGGAACTATACGCTTCCATCCATTTAAGAAAACTGCCGCAACACACGAACCTGCTGCGTTTGCTTTTGAAATTAAATAATAGCTTTAAATTTTACAATATAATATAAATACTGTTGGAGTCGAAAGAGGGCTTAGATTCCACGGAGGGCAAAATCTTGAAAAAAGTTATTATTCTTACTGGAACTCTGATAACACTACTAACAGCGACGTCAGCAAGTGGTGAACTTACTTGGGGGTTTAAAAATCCAGCATTCCATTATGGCAATGGATATTCGACTCACGTGCTTAGTGTTGAACAATTACAACACAACCGCAAAGAAGATCTGCGTAAAGAAGCAGAAGCTGAAGCGGCAAGGCTTGAAAGAGAATTAGAAAACTCTACTCTAAATAAATTTGTTAAGAACGTAGAATCAAGAATTTATGCAACACTCTCTAAGCAGATGGTAGACAGTATGTTTGCTGACTGTTCAGACAGTTGTGCATCAACAGGAACAGCAGAAATTGAAGGTTCAACAATTACTTGGACCCGAGATCCCACTACAAGTGAACTAACACTTGAAGTTGTGGACGCCGATGGTAGTATTACAACTATCACAATACCAGGATCAGGGGAGTTTAATTTCTAATGATTAAAAAGTCTCTGCTTTCAATCCTACTACTTGCGATGATGGCTGGTTGTACTTCTATTCCTAACAAGGTAGAAATTAATAACCCACCAACATTACAACCTTCACCAATACCAGAGCGCATGAGCGCCGTTCCGCCAATCGATGGCAAAAAAATTACTATTGCTGTTTATAGTTTTTCCGATAAAACAGGTCAGCGTAAACCTGCTGATAAAATCGCAAATCTGAGCTCCGCGGTTACCCAGGGAGCTGAGGTTTGGGTTATAAAAGCACTACAAGAAGTAGGCAACGAATCATGGTTCGAAGTTGTTGAACGTGTTGGCATGGACAATCTTATCAAAGAGCGCCAGTTGATACGTAACACAAGAGAAGTTTATGAAAAAGAAATGCCTAATGGACCAACTCCATTAAAACCAATGCTGTTCGCAGGATTGATTTTAGAAGGAGGTGTTGTTGGATACGACTCTAATAACACAGTGGGAGGAGCCGGTGCAAGATATTTAGGAATTGGTATTCAAACTGAATACCGAGTAGATACTGTAACCGTAGTTATGCGGTTAGTATCGGTTAGCACAGGAAGAGTGCTAATGAGTATAGCGACAGAGAAAACAATAGCGAGCTATAGATCCGGAGCGGACGTATTCAAGTTCTTTGACTTGGGTACTAAATTAGTTGAAACTGAGGCAGGGTACTCAGTGAACGAACCAGTAAATTATGCTGTAAGGGCGGCTATTGAGGCCGGTATAATAGAACTGGTATATGAAGGTGAAAGAAAGGGACTCTGGGAGTTCAGAAAGTAGAGGACAATGATGCGTTCAATAATTATAGGTATGTTCCTGTTATTATTTGGATCTATGTCATTCGCTAACGAGATTTATATTGATCAAGTTGGCGACAACTTAGATTTAGACATTACACAGGATGGATCTAGTAACCAATTTGGTGATTCAACTACAGAAGTTGATCTCGATGGTGACGATATGACCTTTAGTATCACGCAGACTGGTAATAACAATGACATTGCAGCAGTCATTAATGGCAATAGTTACACAGGTACTTGGGCATTCACAGGTGACTACAATACAGTAGATTTAACTTGTGATAGTGGCGGTACAAACTGTGAAAATATTACACTTAACATCACAACCACAGGAGACACAAATGATTTTACATTTGCAATCGGTGGTACAGCTGATGCAGATGGTAGTACGATAAACTTCACAGTAACAGGTGATAATAATATTACCAACACAACTGTTGATGGCAAAAGTGCAGCAATAACTGTTGTAATTGACAACAGTGCAACACTTAGCACTGGCACACCTACAGCTGGTAGTTCAACTGCTGGTAGCGGTGGTAATGCAATAGACATTGACATCAGTGGCAACGGTAATACAAACGGTCATACAGTAGATCTTGACATAACTGGTGGCGGCGGAAGTTTTGTTATTAACCAAAGCGGTATAAATGACAATACTATCAGTGCAGATTTTAGCGGTGATGGTGCTGACGTTGACATTACACAAAGCGATTAGTCATGAGAGTTTTCCTACTGATAATTGGGTGGCTTGGTCTTTCTATTGCAACAGCATTTGCGAATGTACCTGCGGGTAACATTGGTAAAATTAAAGGGTCTGGTGTGCTAGAACGAGGAAGCGATGTAATTGAAGGCGGTAGCGGTGTTAGTGTACAAACTATGGACACAGCCGTAACAGCTCGAGGAACTATGAGAATCGATTTCATAGACGAAACTCGTGTAGATATAACTGAACATTCACGTTTGGTAATCGACGAGTTCGTCTATGATCCAGCCAACGATGTTGGCAGTCTTTCAATCAAGGCAAGTCTTGGCGGAGTGCGATATGCTTCAGGGCAAATTGCAAAAAAATACCGTCAGAATGTTAAGATTAGTACCCCATCTGCTACAATCGGAGTTAGGGGAACCGATTTTGTAATGATAGTAGATGAGATGGGTGGTTCAATGATCACACTTCTTCCTTCTTGTGATACAGCAGGTAACTGCTACACAGGAGAGATAGAGGTTGAAACCGACGCAGGACAAGTTATCATGAATCAAGCCTTCCAATCAACGATGACCAGCACACGTTGGGAACCCCCATCTCCCCCTTTACTTATTGATGTAGATGAAAATCTACTCAATCAATTGATTTTACTTCGCAAGCGTACACCTTACGAAGAAGAAGAAATAGTTATAAAAAAGCGTCAAAGAGAAATGTATGATTTTTTAGGTTTGGACTTTTTAGAATTTGACGGATTGGATCAAGATCTATTAAATGTAGATGACATATGGGTAACAGCATTAGACGAAACAGATCACTTGTTAGGTGAATTATTATACGACATGTTGGATCAGTTAAATGCTGCTCTAATGGCTATATTTAGAGATGAATTACAAAGACAGAATGAAATGTTTTTAAAAGAAGATACTAGCGTTTACGGTTATGACAGTCAAACCGGTATACGTTTTAATAAGATTGATAATGGTTATCATTGGTTCCGTGAAGATGGATCTAATACTACTAGCATAAAAATGAATGACAGATATGGATATGCATTAAATGTACAGCAGGGAGATTTTCAAATCTATGACTACAGGGTGGGCGAAAGCACTAACAATAGCATTGATATTATTCAGTCAAACTAGTTGGGCTAATGACATATATATCACACAAAGTGGTGATGGCTTGAGTCTTGAGATGCAACAGCGTAGCAAGGACAACTACATCAGTTACAACGAAACAGGTGATGACAATACAGTTAAAGTCTATCAAGGCATGCACCCTGATGGAACCACTGACGGGGATGAAACTGGTGGACATGAAGCATACTGGACTATTACAGGGAACAACAATGATTTAGGCAGTTATCAAACAGATGAAAATAGAGGCGGTGGAGGCGGAGCACCACATCATCTAGCAAATATAGTAAATGGTGACTACAATACTGTAGAACATACGCAAAGAGGTAAAGCAGGACACGACGGCTTTGTAGAAATACAAGGTGACTCAAACACAGTAGATTTATACCAAAGAGGCAACGGCGGACAGAAGTGGGCAGACATTGTTCTTGACGGTGATGGTCATACAGTAGATGTTGATCAGCGTGGAAGCAACAGTGCAAGTGCCGCAATAGATTTAACAAACTCAGGTGGAGCATACAACTTCACTCTCACACAAAATGTTACAACGAGTGCTGACTCGTTTAGCATTACAGGATCCTGTGCAACAGCAGGAGGTTGTTCGGTTACGGTCAATCGCAACAACTAAAAAATATATTTTTTGGAGGGCAAAAAATGAAATATATTCTAACAGTTATAGC
>Ga0222719_10005655_pt1 | contig 10745 bp, 13 predicted proteins | sample C33_34DmetaG_FD_165039 | JGI IMG/M metagenome (GOLD analysis project Ga0222719, IMG submission 165039) | Estuarine water microbial communities from San Francisco Bay, California, United States - C33_34D | ecosystem: Environmental > Aquatic > Marine > Unclassified | place: USA: California...
TTTTTCTACCTAATTTTGAAACAAGTAATATGATAAGAAAGGATTTACCATATAGAGCCAGAAGAATAAATTCTAAGACAGTAAGAAATATGTTATCTTTATCCCATTTCAAATTTAAACAAAGAATACTTTATTTATCATCTTATTACGGATCTAAAGTTCATTTGTGTAAAGAACATTATACTACTAAAGCTTGTGGTGGGTGTGGATTATTAAATATTATTGGTGGTAATAAAGTTTATAATTGTAGATCTTGTAAATTCAAAATGGATAGAGATTACAATGGTGCTAGAAATATATATATGGAACAAATCCAATAATTACAATCCTTTTGGATTGTGATTATCCGGTTAGATACGACCGGTTAGAATTTTCTAAATATTTGATTTATTTCAAATATTGGAATTTATGTATCTGTCAGATGAACCTCTTAACAATTTATATTGGATATGGAAAGATCCTCTGAATGGAAATAAATCCGGGAGTGGAAATAAATCCGAGAGATATCCTTATAACATTTATCCGGAAAATGAAAATTATGATAACAAAAAATATATTTCAAGATACTTAAGTTTAGCTAAAGATGTAACATCTAATGATATCAAACAATGTAACTTAGTTACTAGCTATGCTGATGTTTATGCATTGTTTAAAACAGATATGGAACTTCTTAGAGATATTTTTGGATCATGTATGAATTTTATTACTATATTTGCTGGACAATCTTCTTCAGTGAATAATAATAATGTGAAATGTCGTTTTGATGGTACTGGTGTACCACCGAAAAAAGGAAATCGTTGGAATATGCATCCTGCGAAATACAACAAAGACAAAAAACTTATTAGTGGTGGGTGGGATATGTTACAACTGCCATGGTCATATATAGTTAAAGACATTCCAATAATTAACTGGGTTGGAACTGATTGGTATACCAATTCTGCCGATAATCCACCAAAAACTTGTAATAACGGTGCGGCACCTAATGGGCCCACTTATAAAAATTGGAAGCCAAGACAAGACGCTTTATTAAAAGCAGTGAAGGAAACTAAAACATCAAAATCCGTTGTAATATTACAGTCCAGTAATAACCAAGTAGGACAATGTTCTAAAAATACATGCGATAAAGAAGGAGAAAAATGTCTTTTAAATTATAATAAAAATATGTTAAAATATATTAGTGACAACGGTGGAAATAAACAATTTCCTTTACAACTTGTTTACGCAGCCCCTGTAAGTTGTTGCGATGATCATCCCGTTAATGATAAAGAATGTCCTGATATATGGGGAAGTAGAGCAGGCCAAAAATGTTTTTTAAAGTCTTCATATCAACGAGGAAAAACAAATGGGGTAGTAGTCCCGGGAGCTGTTCTAGGAACAAAAAGTGAACTCTATAATAAGGAGAAAAATTATTATAAATGTTTTTTTGATCCTAAGGATTCTAACCCTAAATTACCAATAGGTATATCTTGTCCGTATCAGCAAGTATCTAGTCATTTATTCGAATGCGGTGGGGGAGAAAAAATATGCGGATTTGATAGAGATAAAAATAGTTATTATTTTATAGATATGCATTGTGGGAATAAAAATTGTTTTTTAAACTCACCTAATACAATAGGATTAATCTATAATGCATCTAAAAATGTTCCTTGCCCTCCTCTAGTTCCTTCTCAAGTTCTTTCCCTATCTCCTCATAGTGGGTCTACAAAATCAAGCCACTCTAACTTATTCATAATTTTAGGAGTGGTAGGAATTGTATTTATTATTGTATTTATTATTTTTTTAATAACGCGATTGAGATTGAATATAAGGTGAATATCTAATAAAATCTCATAATAATATTATCGATAATATATTCATTTATATATAAATATCTGTTTTAATTTTTTTTCTAGTAGAAGATGATTAATATATATTTATATATATAAATACATATATGAAATATGAAACCCTTTTTAGTAGAAAATGATATAAAAATATTTTATAAATATTTAAAAAATGTAAATGTTTATTTTGAATATGGTTCAGGTGGAAGTACATATCAAGCAAGTATTTTAAATAATATAAAAAAAATATATTCTGTAGAGAGTGATATTAAATGGCAAAATGAAGTAAAAAAAATGATTACACACCCTAATATTAATTATATATATAATGAAATGAATACACAGCCAAATAATTGGGGTTATCCAGGTATAAATGCTACTAACGGGCAAAAAATAAATTATAGTAATCAGATAAGAAAATTAAGTAAAAAAGAACAAAGTGATATTGATTTAGTTTTTATTGATGGAAGATTTCGTGTTGCTTGTTGTTTGAAATGTTATGATATAATTAAAGATAATTGTATAATTATTTTGGATGATTTTTCTAATAGACCACAATACCATATCGTATTAGAATATTTTGATCTTATAGAAAAGGGTAATAATTTTGTTATTCTCAAAAAGAAAAAAAATGTAATTATTCCAAAAGAACTTATAGAAAAATATGAATTACAACCAAATTAAGTAATCGTAGTGAGATCATCATGTCAGCGAAGTAATGCCATTAATTAACATATAAAGAGATGGTTTGCCCAATATAAATGCCTAGTATTGACCAATCTTTTTTAAAGAAATTACAAGATGATTATAAAAAGTACCCGTGTTTTATTGAGACAGGTACTTCGACAGGCCGCACGATTTTCGCCTTAGAGCCACATTTTGATAGATTGTATACAGTTGAAGTTAGTGAGAAATACTACAATAATGCAAAGAATAAATATTTGGGTGATAAGATATGTTTTATTCTTGGTGATAGTAGTATTGTATTTAAAAGCTTATTGCCTAAAATCGCCAATAAATGTGTATTCTTTTTAGACGGTCACTGGTGCGGTGGTGATAGTGGCCGGTCGGAAAAAGATTGTCCTCTAGATGAAGAGATAACTCATATCAATAATCTATTCCGCCATGAGGCCATTATTATCATTGACGATTTTAGGCTGTTTGGTCTAGATAAATCATCTGGGAAGTTAGGTGAAGATTGGAGTAAAATAAGTAAGGATAATTTGTTAAACATCTTGAAAATGAGAGTTACTAAAGTCTATCATTTGGATAGTTGTGAGTCAAAGAATGATCGGTTAGTTATTCATATAAAAGGAAAATAAAAGGGGTAAATATTTATCAAAGTATGTAAACTTTGATAAACAAACCCATTTATATCTTTTATATCTTGTTTATTGAACAAGCGAGGCGTAGGGTTTTGTGGTCTTTGTAGAACCTTTCCAATTTTTAATATATAGGGCGTCCCCCCATCCTTCCCAACCATAAAGGGACTCTACTGCCTTTTTAAAGCCGTAGCTTTCGAGTAGTTTATCTATATCTTGGACTAAATGAATACCCGAATAGACTTCTTTCGTATTGACTTCTGCATAGATATAATCTACGTTATTTAGCAAAGACCCGCAGCCCGCAAGAATATCCCATTCTGCTCCTTGCGTGTCTAGGTTGAAAAAATTATATTTCTTCGCCTCATACCCATTTTCTTGGAAAAGGGTCTTCACAGTTTTAGTTTTAACTGTACACTTCCCTGTCATCTTTATCCCTGGATTAAAATTTTTGTGGTGCTTAAGATCATATAACGAAGAACATTGCGTATCATTGGCGATAAAAAATGTTTTCTCTTCATTGTCCCTAGAGAACATGACCTCTTGGTGTATATTTTGCTGGGGATACATCATACGACACTCTCCTACTGTTTTAGGATCAGCTTCCACCCAGATGACATCCTTTGCTTTTAATCCGATACTTTCATAGATAGGTTTTTCTTGTAGTTTATGGGCTCCTATGTGTAATATACCATTTATTTTCAGATCATACAACTTTATTAGTTCTTTCAGATTTATTAGCATAGTATTTTATCGAATACGATCATTCTTTTATATGAAAATAAATATATTATGTTTAGTATAAGTAATTCTGATAATAATAATAATGACGCTAAATCAATAATGGGTATTCCAATTTCTATGACAGGTAATACGACTAGTCTAAATTCATCTGGTATGTGTGACGCTTTAATGATAAGAGGTTTATCATTAAAATATCTATAGGATTATATATTGGGTTGAAGATCATACGATTACAACGTATGACCTTAAAAAGGGTAAAGGACATGGCAGGAGTTGAACCTGCTAGAACCTGATAATAAGTCGGGTCAAGATACCGATCTTCCACGTCCTAATAGTTTTCCAACTATTAGGACTATAGGGTTGAAGGTCATACGATTACAACGTATGACCTTAAAAGGGTAAAGGACATGGCAGGAGTTGAACCTGCTAGAACCTGATAATAAGTCGGGTCAAGATACCGATCTTCCACGTCCTAATAGTTGAAAAACTATTAGGACTATTTTCCTATATATAATAGAGTTATCTTTTAAATCGATTTAATAAACTATTTTATAATATATAAATGCCCTGGATTAGCCAATCAAATTATCACAGGATTTACTTGATCGATTTAATAGAATAGAAAAAAGAGCTATAGAAAATTATAAAACTATAGAACAATTTAAACATAAAAATAATAATTTAACTAAAAAAGTTTGGGAATTAGAGAAAAAAATTAGTATTCTTACGGTGAAAAATATCGAATTGGAAAAGAAAAATAGTATGCTTATGGAAGAAGAGAAAAAAAATGAAGATACAAATATTGCTCAATTATTTGTTGTTGAATAATCATATAAAAATAAAAATTAACATAATAAATGTCAATGTCTGAAGTTGAAAATCAAAGAAAAAATTTACAAATTTCAGGTTATCAACATCCTACTAAACTCCAAAGTAAAACTAATAAACTATATAAAACTTTTAATAAAGAATCTAAGGAAAAAGCATATGGAAAATCAAAATATAGTGAAACTTATGCAACATTCTCTTCAGAAAAATCTATGCGTCAATGTCCTTATTGCCAAGAAGATGCTTTATACGAATGTAGCTGTCCGTTAAAAGATAAACAATGTAGTAATGGACATGTATGGTATATAGATAAAAATGGAGTCATTAAAAAGGGTGATCCTCATGACTAAAAAGTTTTTATTTTATCTTTAATGAGATAAATGTCGAAATCATCTTATATGACTTTAGAGAATTTTATAAAAGAACCATCAAAATATTACATAGAAGATTTTACAAGTGGAATAGATCGTAGAAGATCTAGAATATTGCATAGAAGAAGAGAAAAAGATGATTTATCTTTTCAAGAAAATAAAAATAAACAAAGACCAATTAGAAGACAATATTATCCAGATTTAAATTCTAATAAAGAATTATTCGGATCATTCTCAATTTCAGCCGCAGTCAGGCCTCCTTATAATTATACCCGGAATCACCCTAATATTGATGCTCCTATTTATCCTGGAATAAATTAAAAATTTAATATTAATAATAAATGATACTATTATTAATATTATTAATATTATTATGTTTAGCTGGTGTTATAACTGGAACATTTTTTATAATTAAATATAATCATTCTGGTTCTCCAACTCCAACTCCTTCTCCAACTCCTTCTCCAACTCCAACGCCTTCTCCAACTCCAACTCCACCTGAAAAATCCCAGTATTATTGCGTTAAAAATAGTAAAAATTTAAGAGAATGTCAAAAATTTTCAATTAAACCATCTAATATTGTTTTCGATAAGGGATATGATTCTAAAAGTTCTTGTGAATTTAATTCATGTAAAAAAGGTAATCCACCGTGCTTAATTGGATCTGTTCCAGGTATTCCTTTATCTCCAGGACCCCATGATTCATATTATGTTCCTTGCAGATCCTGTCAAGATATTGATGAATCTGACATTAGATCATTTCCAACATCCAGAGTTGGTGCTGCAGGTTATGGTGATTGGGGTTTTTCTTATAATACCGGCTCTAAAAATACTTCAGTTGATTTTTATAATGATAATAAAATTAGACTGCAACCAAATGACTCATCATCTCCTTGGTATTTTTTAAATGTTAAAAAGAATAGCTTCGACTTAAAACAAGATAAAGATACTATTTGGAAAAATTTTCAGTTGAATAAAAATAGTGTATTTACATCTACAGATAATAATGGAAATACTATGTATATATATACCCCTTGTTCATATAAACAAGGGGTAAATTGAATATTAAGATTTTTTAATTTTAGAATTAGGACTCTTACATTTCTGATATCTTTCACCTAAAAAGATAAAAGAATCGAACCATTCCCATACGACTTTTTTGTCTTGTTTATCCAACGAAGAAGATCTCCATAGTTTTTTAAAATGCAAAGATTTTTCTTCCTTTTCGCTGCCTTTATTCATATCTTTGAATAAAGAACAATGATTTAAAAAGAAATTTTCATCTCGTGCTAAAACCATTTTTTTGAGAGGAAGAATTTTATGAACAAAATAGGTCATTATGTCAATAATAGGAACTCTATCTTTTAAAAATATACGAAAAATAACTAGATCAGCTTCTTCAGGGAATTGTACAATTAATTCATCTAAAAAAGTAATTATAGAATTTTTAAATTGTTTTAATATAGCAATTTCAGATATTTCAGACATTTATTTACTTTGTTCAAAGCTTTAACTTTCCTATGCATCCAAATTTTCTTTTTTCATATTTAACCATTGTTATTTCCACATTAACTTTTTCCCCCTTTGTTAAAATTGTAGAAGAATTTCTAAATACCCCCTTAACTTCATTATATTTAAAATTTGAAGAAACAAGAGAATAATCCGGGATCAAAATTTGCATTTTACCTTGAATATCCACAAATACTCCTTGAGAAAATATCATACATATTTCTCCTGATAAAACTAATCCTTTATAAGGTTTTAAGGTAACTGCCTCGTAAAATACTTCGAATATAACCCATGAATTAGCTGCTGTAACTAGATTTTCTCCTATTTTTATAAGTTTAATAATATCTAAGATATATCCATTATTCATTGTGCAGGTGCCTTTTCGGGTTTTTTTTAATTTTTCATATATATGAGATTCAATATCACCATCAAAATATTTAGGTTCGATTCCTATTTTTTCTTTAATTATGACCATTCTGTTTACTGGTTAGTTTGATTTTTTATGTCTTTATAGAAATATAAAATCAATTTAGATCCTAAATAAAATTATTATTCCTAATAATAATACAAGAGCACTAAATATATAAGGAATATAAGGAATAATATAGTCTTCCTTATCTTCATTATCCTTATGAGATGATTTTTTCTGCTGCTTTAATAGGGGGGGCTCATTTTGATTATAATCTAGAAATTTTACTGGTATATAATCATATAAACTATCGAAAGAATAACGACAAAATCTGTCACAATCCACTTGAGATGATGGAGTACATGATTTCATACATTTTGATATAATTTCTTGTTCTTTATCCTTCATACATTCTTTAGATAAAACTAACTTTTGATATTCTTTCGAATATTTTCCACACAAATCTCTAGCAATATAATAAACAGGATCTTTTTTACCCCATTCACTCATTTGATTTTGACATCCATAACCACAAGCTTTTTGAGCATTTATACAAATATTTTTACACCAAATCAAATCCTTACTTTCCTTACCCGTTTCATGGCAATTTTTCATACAAGAAGAGTATAAAGGCATACACGTGTCTAAACAGCATTTATTTCTTTCTGAATCTGTAGCCCGCCGGTATTCTGCTGAATTTTTATTTTTTGAGAAAGAACAAGCAGAATATAAATCTTTTGTAAACCCCGAATAATCTGACATCCTTTATTAAACATTTTATTTAAAAACATATTGAGACTTTATACAAATCATGATCGAAATAAAAAATACTAAAGAAATTGATCAAATAATAGAAAAGGCTAAATTTTCAACACATTTAGGAGAATCAATCATTTTTACTAATGGAAATCTTTGGTATATTAATACCTTAATCAAAAATCTTATCTTATCTATGAAAAAATACGAACCCCGGCATAAAATAGCCGTATTTTGTTCAGATATACAAAGCGTCAGAATATGTAACGCTCTAGGCTTTCAGATTTACTCATTTGTAGACATACTAGGATTAGACTTAAAAAATGCTTTATCGGGAACACACGCTGATACCACGGAATATACTAAACTTTCTTTTGTCAAAATAGTCCTAACTAGATATTTTCTCAATAAAGGGCTTAATGTTATATATATTGACCCTGATATGGCCTTCAAAACTCCAGCCATAAATAACCTATTGTCCTACTTTGATAAAAGCGCTCTTACTCTAGCTGGAACGCCACAACATATTAATTCTAATATTATATTAGCTAAACCATCTACTATGAATATATTTAATTTATCTATAGAGGATATTGATCATATAATTAAACATCCCCAAAAATTTGGGGATGAAGATCTTCTTAGACCAAGATTAATAAATAAACCTTTCCAATGTGTTGATACCACTCATTATCCACCAGGAGTAGATGCTATTAAACATATTAAGACTGCTAAAATTATTCACGCTAATTGTGTCAAAGGATTGCAAAATAAAATAAAATTACTTCAATCGTGTAAAGTATGGTATATAAATATGATAAATAATAATATAGGCCCAGAAAAGAAAAGAAATCCAGTAAAACATCCAGTGAAAACATATAATGGTAATATAAAAGTTATATCTCCCGAATTTACACCCAGTATAAAAACTATTTTTCCACCCCTTTTAAAAGGTGATTTATTCGAAGTTTATTTTCAAAAATATATTCAAGATAATAATATCAAACTTAAACGACAATATATAAATGTAGCATGGACTAACCTATATTGTAACCATTTCTTCCACGGAATTAAATACGATAAAAATAAACTTCAACAAGAACTCAATAAATTACCCAGAAATACCCCATATTTTACTATATCACAATATGCTGAACCTCTCAAAGAAAATACTCCGCCTAATACTCTGATCTTTGGTGGAAGTGTGGGACATAATCCTATTCCTCTCATCTACCAAAGTAGTATTGAATTTCCTCCACCCTTAACATGGAATGAAAAAACTATTTTATGCAGTTTTGTTGGGGGACATGCAGGACCTATTAGAAATAAGATATTTGACTGGGTAAAAAATTTACCTAAAAAAGATTATTTTTATCATCACCATTTACCCAATTCAAAATATGATGTTAATCTCTTTATGGAAACTACCAAAAAATCAAAATTTGTTCTAGCTCCTAGAGGATTTGGAAGATCATCATTCAGATTTTTTGAAATTATAAAACTTGGATCCGTACCCATCTATATTTGGGACGATAAAAATTGGTTACCCTTTAAAGATGTTATTGATTATTCTAAATTAGCTATTGTTATTAATATAACACAATTAAATCAACTAGATAGTTTTATACGGACTATAAAACAAGAACAATATAATAAAATGATTCAATATGCAAAATCTATACAACATCTATTTACCTTTGAAGGTGCCACTAAACAAATTATTAAAACTATCAATCGTACTGTTATTATTCAATCACAGGCACGCCAAACATCTAAAGGAAATAGTTTAGGTAGTCTACTCATCGGGGCTGCTTGCTCTCTAAAAATAGCCCAAGAAATATGCTCCAATATTAAAATAAATATACCCATATTAAACAACTCCTTAATAAAAATAAAACAACATTTAATTCCTACAATGGGACATACACAACACACGAGATTATTAATAAACTCGCAACAAGGGAGAAAACAATGCTTACACGCTTTTAGACAAAGAAATATATGGGATCAATTATTTGTTAATAATTCTAAAGATTTAATCATTGATAATAACGCTGAAATATTATCTGCGTTTGTTCAAAATCATGTCGCGCCATTTTCTATTCAACAAAAACATCTCCTTTCTATATTAAAAAAATCTATGCAATATTTAATTGATGAATGTACTACATATAAAATGTTTCAATTTAACCAGTCAAATCATTACGATATTGTAATAGTACATTTATCTCAAAAACATGATACTATATATCAACAAATTAAATCGCATCTAGAAAATAATCCTCCTAGTAAAAACTTTAAAATTATTGTTCTACAAAATGGACAATTTAACACCACTAATTGGTTTTCAAACCAACGATTAATAAAACCAATACACACCTATTCTCTCAACCCTTCCAACCAAAAAGAGTGGATTAAAACATGGAAAGATTTTTTTGCCATCTCTCATTCTAAAAGAATTTATATGTATCCTAATAGCAACTTTGTTCAAGCTGCTATGCTCTACGGAAAAGAAGATAAAGAAATATTTACTCTTAATTCTTCCCAGAAAATTTCTAAAATAAATTAAATCTATTATAGGGACAAATATTTATCAAAGTTTCATACTTTGATAATACAAAATTCCCTTCTCTTCGGGGTTGGTGAACACTCCAGCTCAAGAGAACCACTATACCTTTACATATATCATCATTACAACCATTGCAATCTTTTCCTCCTTTTGTCAAACATCCCCAACCTGGTGGAATAGCCTGTTTAGTCATTCCTGGTAATTTAACTTTTGGACACGCAGGATCACAATCAGTATAATATACAAAATCTTTATTTAAATTAGTAAATCCATCTAAAGTCTTTTTCTTTTTCAGGGATCCTGATAAAAATAGAATTAAGAATACTATAGAAACTAAAAATATTATTACTAAAAATATTATTAGTGGTATCATTTTATTTTATAAAAGAATTATTATATATCTAGTTAATTTTAT
>Ga0222719_10005656_pt1 | contig 10745 bp, 10 predicted proteins | sample C33_34DmetaG_FD_165039 | JGI IMG/M metagenome (GOLD analysis project Ga0222719, IMG submission 165039) | Estuarine water microbial communities from San Francisco Bay, California, United States - C33_34D | ecosystem: Environmental > Aquatic > Marine > Unclassified | place: USA: California...
GACGCAGAATAAATAAAGAGAAACAGAGAGAACGCAAATGCCAATTTCAAGAATCAAAACAGACGGTATTCAAGATGATGCAGTGACAACTGCAAAGGTTGCCGATGACGCTGTGACAACTGCATTAATTGCTGATGATGCAATCACATCATCCAAGATTGGTGTTGACGTTATTGCTGCCGAGGACTTGGCGGCAAACTCTATAACTGTATCCGAAATCACTGATGGCGCTATTACTACGGCTAAGATTAATGATGGTGCTGTGACTATGGCAAAGCTGGCTACGTCAGGTACTCTACCAGCATTAGATGGTTCTAACCTGACCGGCGTTGGTGTCGCTGGTATCTCATCAAACAGCACAAGTGGCACAGCGTTGGGTATTGACGCAAACAACATTGTGACTATTCCATCTGTACCCGCTTGGAGAGTAGGGCTATCTTCTAATCAAAACGTATCAGTAAATAATACTAATGTTACTGTTGAATTTGATAATTCGACCACTGACAATTGTTTTTTACAAGGAGGTTTAACACTTTCGTCTGGTATAATTACTGTGCCTGTTGCTGGTGTTTATCAAGTAAATGTTACTATCAGACAGACTGGTGTAAGTGGTGGATACGTTCTAGTTCGTATTTTGCGAAACAATGTAACTACTGGCAGCAGCGGAACTTACATTATTGATGGTACTACCGTCACCTACACTAACTATACTGGTTCAGATATTTTCAAATGTGATGCAAATGATACTCTTCGAGCTACTGTTCTTTCATATTCTGACAATATTTACTCAATTGTCAACACCTCAATCTTTTCCGGCCACTTAATAGGATAGGAGACAGATATGGCACTTATAAAATTAAACAATCAGTCTCTCACCGCAGTATAACTGCATTAGAATCAAACTAATTTTTAAAACATCAAGTACACAATCCTTATAAATAGAACAAAGGAGACTGTGTTCGATGGCAACTATTTCTAACTTATTTATTGACCAAGATGCTGACTTCACTACAACGGTGACAGTCAATGATGCTAATGGTACTGCACTTGATTTGACAAGTTATACTGCATTGGCGATGATTCGTAAAACGTATCAATCAACAACTGCAACGACATTTACTTCAGCTTTCGTATCTCCACGAACCACAGGTCAAATAACAATTTCACTAACAGACACGCAAACAGCGGCTCTTGAAGACGGACGATATGTTTATGATTTAGTCATAACAGATGCTTCTGGTTCTAAAACAAGAGTGGTTGAAGGTATTGCGACTGTCAACCCAAGCGTATCAAGGTAGAACTATGGCAATTACTGCAACAGTTAATACTAGGAGAAGTGTGGTTGGTTCTGTATCACAGGGCAATCAACCACAGGTAACTCGTGTAACAGTGCCAGGCCCCAAAGGGGATTCGGCAGCGGCATCAGCATCATCTATTAATTTAGATCAACTTGCTAATGTTGATGTAACATCTTTTCCAGTGCAAGACGGTTCTTTGTTGCAATACAGATCGTCAACTGGTAAATGGACTGCTAGAAATGAACTTGATACAACTTCTGGAAATCTCGTATTGAGTGGTGGAAGTTTTTAACATAGGAAGAAACGAAAATGGCATTAACCCTACAAATTAAACGCTCCACAGGGAGCACCGCCCCATCCTCTCTTGCAGATGGTGAACTCGCCTATACCCACGGCAATGAACAATTTTATATTGGTGATGGTTCTACAGTAAAGGTAATTGGTGGTAAAAAATTCAATGATTTAATTGATCATACTGCTGGTACATTAACAGCAAGTTCTGCTTTAATTGCTGATAGTAATAGTGCAGTTGACAGTTTCATCATTGGTAATAATTCATCTACTGGTGGTTCTCTAAAACTTAATGAGGGAACTGCAAACGGAACAAACCATGTTGCGTTGAAAGCACCAAACTCTATTACCTCAAATGTTACATATACATTGCCTGCGTCACCTTCTGCTGGTGACTTCTTAACAACAGACGGTTCTGGTAATCTAAGTTGGGGAACTGCTGTAACATCCGAATCGGTTGAAGATATTGTTGGTGACCAGTTAGTAACAAATGGTGTTCACACTCGTATTACTGCAACATACGATGACGCTGGTGACGGTGCAATCGACTTGGTTGTAGACAGTGACTTGGCAAACTATTCAAATACGAATACAGGGTTTATCACTGCAAGTTCTACTGATACACTAACTAACAAGTCTGGTAATATTTCTCAGTGGACAAACGACAGTGGTTATCTAACATCATTTACTGAAACAAATGACTTGTCAGCCGCAGTGACTTGGGCAAATGTGCCTGATGCGAACATTACTCAGAGTTCTGTTACACAACATCAAGCATCATTGTCAATCACCGAATCACAAATCAGTGATTTGGGTTCTTATCTAACTGCTGAGACAAATGACTTGTCTGCTGCTGTTGTTTGGGCAAACGTACCAAACGCAAATATCACACAAGGTTCTGTTACACAACACCAAGCAGCATTGAGTATTACTGAATCACAAATCAGTGATCTACAATCATACTTGACTGCTGAAACAAATGACTTGTCAGCCGCAGTGACTTGGGCAAATGTTCCAGATGCAAATATTACAGAAAGTTCAGTAACACAACATGAGGATGCACTTTCTATTACTGAATCACAAATCAGTGACTTACAAAGTTATTTAACTGCTGAGACAAATGACTTGTCTGCTGCTGTTGTTTGGGCAAATGTTCCTAATGCAAACATTACGCAAGGTTCTGTAACACAACACCAGGCTGCACTTTCGATTGCAACCTCACAGTTGACAGGAACAGTAACTAATGCACAACTTGCTGGTTCAATCACCAATGCAAAACTTTCTAATAGTTCTGTAACAATTGGTTCTGATGCTGTTGCACTTGGCGGAACTCAGACAGACTTGAATGGCATCACATCTCTTGATGTTGATAACATGACACTTGATGCAAATACTATTTCAACAACTGATTCAAATGGTGACTTAGTGCTTTCTCCAAATGGAACAGGTTCAGTTACAGTTCCTTCTGGATATGAAGCAAGAGCCGGATTTAGTTCAGATTCACTTGTTAATAAATCTTATGTTGACAGCGTTGCAAACGGACTTGACGTTAAGGCGTCTGTAAGAGTTGCTACTACTGCAAACCTTGCCGCAACATACAACAACAGTGCAGGCACTTTGACTGCATCTTCTAATGGTGCAATCTCAGTTGATGGTGTGTCTCTTAGTGTAGACGATAGAGTGTTGGTTAAAGATCAGACTACACAAACACAGAACGGTTTCTATAAAGTAACAACTGTTGGTTCTGGTGGTGCTGCATTTGTTCTGACAAGAACTCCAGATGCAGATGCAGCTGATGAGTTGACTGCTGGTGCATTTACCTTTACAGAAGAAGGTACTGCAAACGCAGACAACGGTTTTGTTCTAAGTACAACTGGTGCTGTAACTCTTGGTACTACAAACATTGTGTTTGAACAGTTCTCTGGTGCTGGACAGATTGCAGCTGGTAATGGTTTAACAAAAACTGGTAACACAATTGATGCAGTAGGAACATCAAATAGAATTTCTGTTTCTGCAAACGCAATCGACATTGCTTCAACTTATGTTGGACAGAACACAATCACCACATTGGGTACTATTACTACAGGTACTTGGACAGGAACAGCAATTGCTGCTACTTCTGGTGGTACTGGTTTAACTTCAATCGCAAAAGGTTCTGTACTAGTTGCAAACTCTGCCAATACTTTGTCTGCTCTTGATGGTGGAGGTTCTGACGATGGTTATCTGTTCTACACATCATCTTCAGACACACTTTCTTTTGCTACAAGTGTTGACGGTGGTACATTCTAAATAGTCATATAGGGGTTGCCTAATGGCTTTGGACATAAAACTTAAAAGGTCGCATACTCATTCTACAATTCCAACTACTTCGGATTTGTCAGAGGGTGAGTTTGCTGTCAACACATATGACAGAAAACTGTATATGCGTGACGGTAGTAGCAATGTTGTTACTGTCGGTAACGACTATGCAACCGACTTTGAATCCACCACAAAAACTTTCTATGTAACTGTTGCAACTTCTACTTCTGCTCATGTCCATCATGGTAGTGGTTCTAGTAACAAGTACAAGATTAATGGTGTGTTTTCTCCATATCTAGATTTAATTCCTGGCATTACATATCGTTTCGATCAATCAGATAGTTCTAACTCTTCACATCCATTTAGATTCTATCTGGATGAGAACAAGTCCACTTCCTATACAACTGGAGTAACAACTGCTGGTACAGCTGGTTCTGCTGGTGCATACACAGAGATTGTAGTGTCTCACACAACCCCAGCTGTTCTTCACTATCAATGTTCTGCACACGGACTTATGGGTTGGGCTGCATTTGTCAATACACATAACCTCACTGCATTTGACACTGGTGACTTGACTGAAGGTTCTAACCTTTACTACACAGACGCACGAGCAGACGCACGAGTAAATTTACAAACAGGTTCTAATCTAGACTTGAGTAGTAAAGATACTGGTGACTTGTCAGAAGGTTCTAATCTTTATTATACAGATGCAAGAGCAGATGCACGAGTTAATCTTCAGACAGGTGCAAACCTAAACTTGAGTTCTAAGGATACTGATGATTTATCTGAAGGCTCAACAAATCTTTATTATACCAATGCAAGAGTAGATGCAAGAATTACAAAGTCAGCAATTGATGCATTGAATGTTGATGCTGATACTTTAGATTCACAGGATGGAACATATTATCTAAACTATAATAATTTTACTAATACACCAACCATACCTTCTGCATTAACTGACTTGAGTATTTCTGATGGAACTTCGGGCCAATTTCTAACAACTGATGGTTCTGGTAATTTTAGTTTTGCAACACTACCAACTTCTGGCATTTCAAATGTTGTAGAAGATACTACGCCACAAATGGGTGGTGACTTAGATGTTAATGGCAACGCAATAGTATCAGTATCTAATGGTAATATTGCAATCACGCCAAATGGAACAGGTTCAGTTATTATTGATGGATTGTCTCATCCACAATCAGATGGTAACAGTGGACAAGTTATTACAACAGATGGTTCTGGTAATCTATCCTTTGCATCTGTTGGTTCACTTGCTGGTGCTGGTATTTCAAATGTATCTGATGATACATCGCCTCAATTGGGTGGAGACTTAGATGTTGCAACTCACAGTATTGTATCTACCTCTAATAGAGACATCAACCTAACACCAGATGGAACAGGTAATGTTGTGTTGGATGGACTTTCTTATCCATCCGCTGATGGTAGTGCAAATCAAGTATTAACAACAGATGGCTCGGGCAGTCTTTCATTTGCAGACGCTTCTAGTTCCAGTGGAGAAAATGTATCATGGAGTGTGACACAATCTTCACATGGACTTGCAGTGGGGGATGTAATATATAACAACGGAACTAACTATGTAAAGGCACAGGCAGATAATACTACAACCCTTGGTTTGTTTGTGGTGTCGGCCGTTGCAGATACAAATACATTTACTGCATCATTCTCTGGTAAAATAACACTGTCTAGTCTAACCGCCGGACAATACTATTTTGTTTCAACAACAAATGCTGGAGATTTTGTGTCTACTGAACCAACAAGTGGTTACAGTAATCCAATACTATTTGCTCTAAGTACAACAGAGGCCGTTGTGCTTCCATACAGACCTCAAGATATAACTTCTGGTGGGGCTGCTGGTGGAAGAACAGCATTAGATGTTTTTTCAAAAGATGAGACTAACGCACAAATTTCAGCGTTCTCTATTGCATTAGGATAAGATATGGCTAATAACGCAACAATCGGTGGATTAACAATTAACTTGACAGAGTTGTCAGCAGACACTTCGCCTCAACTTGGTGGCAATCTTGACCTTAATTCAAATGATATTACTGGCACTGGTGACATAAACACAACTGGAACGGTTACTGCATCTGGTACAATAACAGGGGCGACCTTCAGTGGTAGTGGTGCTAGTTTGACAAGTATACCTTCTGCACAGTTGACAGGTGCATTACCAGCGATTGATGGTTCATCTCTTACTGGTATTAATACAGATTTGGTTGATGACACTACGCCACAGTTGGGTGGAAACTTGGATGCACAAACAAATAATATTACTAACTTAGGAACAATCAACACACATACAGTTCCAAGCGGTACTGGAACCCTTGCATTGACAAGTGACATTACACTCACCACATCTTCTACAGATACGTTTACTAATAAGACAATCAATCTTTCAAACAATACTTTGAGTGGAACAGCTGCACAATTCAATACTGCACTATCTGATGGTTCTTTTAAGGTAAGTGGAAGTTATTCTACTGGTGAGGTTATAGAAGAACTTCATGCAGTATGTAATGGAACAGATTTGCATGGAAGAGCAACTATTCAGAATGTAACTGGATCTTACACCATTGGAGAAAGTTATGGTGACGCAACTGGTTCTGTGGTTACTTCTTATACGCCACCAAGTGGAACAAAGATGATTGTGTATGAATATACTGCACATCTGAGATGGTCAGATGCACACGCTATTTCACACTGGCGTTTATACTACCAAGTATCTGGTGGAACATGGACAGAAGTTACAAAGGCAAGAACAAACAGAAACGGATACTATCCAGAGGATAAACAGATTCTTCGTTGGGTATTTGAAGTGGATGCGGCAAGTGATGATTCTACTTTGGGTATCTTTAATGCGGCCACTCCACAACTTGGATTTAAGTGGCAAACACGAGATTACGGAACTAGTAATGAGCGTGGATTCTTACACTTGACCCAGTATTGGGATGGTAGTGGAACTGACGTTTACTCTCAACCAATGATAATGATAAAGGCAATAGCATAATGGAACAGTGGAAAAGAGAAAGAATTACTTCATATCCAAGTATTGGTGATCAACTTGATATGTTATGGCACGCCATAGATGCAGATGAAACATTGAAAGTTCAGTTTGCAGACTTTTACAATGCTATTAAAGCGACTAAGGATGCTTATCCTAAAGAAGATGCATAAATACTATAAAGGATAGATTAAATGGCAACACCAAACACAAGGAATACATTTAAAGAGTACTGTCTCAGGGCATTAGGTAAACCTGTGATTGAAATTAATGTTGATCCAGACCAAGTAGAAGATAGAATTGATGAAGCTCTTCAGTATTTTGCACAGTATCACTATGATGGGATTGAAAGAGTTTATTTGAAACATCAAATGACTCAAGTAGAAATTGATAGAGCAAGAACAGATACTACACTCTCAACTGTAACAGACGTTGACGGCTCAACAACAGCTGTGTGGAAAGAACAGAATAATTTTATTCCTGTTCCATCTAGTGTTGTGTCTGTCGTAAAAGTGTTTCCTCTGACTGATAAATCTACATTGAATATGTTTGATGTTAGATATCAGTTGAGACTAAATGATTTGTATGACTTCACCTCAACCTCTGTAATTCAATTTCAGATGACTATGCAGCATTTGGATTTGTTAGACCACATTCTAGTTGGTGAAACAGCAATACGTCATAACCAACATCAAAATAGATTGTATATGGATGCCGATTTTAAAACAGATTTTGTTGATGGAGATTATATCATTATTGAATGTTATCGTAAATTAGATCCATCAACATTTACTGATATTTGGGATGATATATTCTTAAAAAAATATGCAACTCAACTTATTAAACAACAGTGGGGTGCAAACCTTTCTAAGTTTCAAGGTATTCAGATGTTGGGTGGAGTTGCACTAAACGGTGAACAAATTTATACACAGGCGCAAGAAGAGTTGAACAAGTTAGAAGAACAGATTCAACTTGCATACGAATTGCCGCCTATGCATATGATAGGATAACTTATGCCAACTAATGTATATTTCGATACAGGCACAAGGCCAGAACAGCATCTCTATGAAGATTTAATCATAGAGCAGTTGCGTATTTATGGACAGGATGTATACTATATTCCTCGTAATATGGCTGGACAAGATAACATTTTTGGTGAAGATAAAAGTTCTTCATTCGATGATGCATATCTAATCGAAATGTATGTTGATAATGTAGATGGATATGAGGGTGAAAAAGAACTCATGTCTAAGTTTGGTTTAGATATTCAAGATGATGCAACATTTACAGTTGCAAGAAGAAGATGGGAACAGTTTGTTTCAGTAGATAATAACATTCTGGTATCCTCTCGCCCAAATGAGGGTGACTTAATTTATTGGCCCAAGGGTAATAAGTTATTTGAAATTACGTTTGTAGACCATGATGACCCTTTCTATCAGGTTCAGAATCTACCAACATATAAACTCAAGTGTAAGACATTTGAGTATGCTTCAGAAGTTATTGACACAGGTATTGCAGAACTTGATGCCATTGAGGATAATAACTCTTTGGATATGTTATCACATCAAGTGTCACTGGAAACAGGTACAGTTAGTCTTACTGGAGCAGGTTCTCTTATATTAGAGAATGCAGTAGAGGGTGCTGATGCGTCCTATATAATACTAGAAACTTATAATGTCGCAACCATTGATGAGAATTCGCAAAATGAAGACTTTGAACTTGCAGACGATAATATATTAGACTTCTCCGAATCTAATCCATTCGGTGATGCTGGGATGAAATAATTATGATTGGACAATATTTTTATAATCAATCAACAAGAAATATTGTAGTTGCCTTTGGTACACTATTTAACAATATTCAGTTGACTAAAAAAGACAACAGTGGAAACGTCATTCAGACAATGAAAGTTCCACTTGCATACGGGCCAAAAAACAAATGGTTGGCAAGACTGACTGAAGACCCCAACCTTGCAAAAAAGGTTGCAGTCACTTTGCCTCGTATTGGTTTTGAAATTTCTGGATTAACTTATGATTCATCTAGGAAACAAAACAAAGTTATTAAAGCAAAGAAGGTATTGGATGGTGCAGACAACGACCAGTTGAAATCTGGTTTCATGCCTGTTCCATACAATGTAAACTTTGACTTGTATATTCTATCAAAAAGTTCTGATGATGCATTACAAATTGTAGAACAAATTCTACCATACTTCCAACCAGAGTATACAGTAACTTTGAGAGAAGTTCCAGAACTAGAAATCATTCGTGATGTTCCGATTGTATTGAATAGTATTTCTTATGAGGATGATTATGAGGGCGACTTCACAAGTAGACGGAGCATCATCTACACTTTAAGTTTTACTGCAAAGTATTACTTGTACGGCCCAGTAACGTCCACAAATGTTATTCGTTCTGTACAGGTTGATCAATATGCAAATATGCCTGTCAATGCACCTTCAAGAGAACAGAGATATACTGTTACTCCAGACCCAACATCTGCAGCTGCAACAGAGTTTGATCCTGATGATGATAACTTTGGTTTCAATGAAACTACAAGTTTCTTTGAAGATGCAAAAACTTATGACCCTGCTAGTGGTACAGACGTATAAATAGTATAAAGATTTAGGAAAAAAATATGACAATTAGAAAAATTAGTTCTAGATCACTAGGAGATTCACAAGTTGATACAGCAGATATTGCTGATGGTTCAGTTGATTTAGTAAAACTTTCTGCAACTGGAACAAAAGATTCAACCACATATCTTCGTGGTGATAATACATTCTCTGCATTATCCACCACACTTGCTGGACTAGATGATGCAACAGTAAACACAGCTGATCCCACATATAATGAAAATATTTCTGGTGCATCTGTTGGACATCTTTGGGTAAACTCAACATCTGGTGAGGCATTTGTTCTAACTGATGCAACCACAAATGATAATATTTGGACAAATATTGGTGATGGTAGTGGGAAAATTGCGGCTCCATATATTATAAGTTATCTTATGGTAGGTGGGGGTGCTTCTGGTGGTGGCACTGGCGGCGGTGGTGCCGGTGGAATGGTAGAATCTACTATGAGTGTAACTGCTGATGGAACAGTATATACGATTACAGTTGGTGCTGGTGGTTCTGCTGCCGGTGGCGGCGGTGGCCACTCTGGAAATGGTGCTGACGGCGGCAACTCTACAATAACATCAGTCGCAACCACTGTTTCAGGCGGTGGCTACGGTGGTAGTGGCAACCGTGTTGGTGGTAATGGCGGTTCTGGTGGTGGTGCTGGTGCTGACAGTGTTGCTCAAACAGGCGGTTCTGGAACTGCTGGGCTAGGAAATGACGGCGGCGATAGTACGGCTAACGGTGCTGGAACAGCATTTGCTGGTGGCGGTGGCGGTGGTAAAGGTGCTGCTGGTGGAGATGGTTCTAGTAGTTCCGTTGCTGGTGCTGGTGGCGCAGGCGCAATCTCAACAATTATTACCGCTGCTAATGCAACCTCTTACTCAACTGGTCAAGTATCTGGTTCTGATGTATACTACGCTGGTGGCGGCGGCGGTGGTGCCTATATCTACCAAAGCACTGGAACGCTTGGCGCTGGTGGAATTGGCGGCGGCGGCTCTGGTGGAACAAACGGAACAAATTCTATTGCTGGAACAGATTATACTGGCGGCGGTGGTGGCGGCCAAGGCAATACTTCCGCCGGTACTGGCCAGGGATCTAGACAAGCTGGCGGTGATGGAGTTACTATTCTAAAAATTCCAACTGATGACTTTTCTGGAACTTATACTGGAAGTTCTGTAGAATCATTTGTTCAAGGTTCTTATAGAATTTTAATTTTCAA
>Ga0222719_10005658_pt1 | contig 10742 bp, 30 predicted proteins | sample C33_34DmetaG_FD_165039 | JGI IMG/M metagenome (GOLD analysis project Ga0222719, IMG submission 165039) | Estuarine water microbial communities from San Francisco Bay, California, United States - C33_34D | ecosystem: Environmental > Aquatic > Marine > Unclassified | place: USA: California...
GTGTAGCACACCCCCCGTCAGAACCATGAAACGGGGGTATGGTAGAATTGGTTTTTGACGGGAGGGGAAACCTATGACCAAACGACGCAAGAAAATCGTCCCCGCCATCCCCCACGGATGGACAGTTACAGACGAGATCCAAATCAACGGGCGCTACCTGCGACCCGGCACCGAATTCAAGGTCGCCAGACAACGCGGACGCTTCCGCTTCACACGCCACGTCACCACACCCACCTCAACATGGGTCGACGCCCGCACAAGCGACGGGCGCTTCAAGTCCTTCGACCCCGACCGCATCAAAACGGTCCACGTCAAAACACGCCTAAGGGGGGCAGCAGCATGACCCGAGTCAACATCTACCGAGTCGACCCGCTCGTGCAGGCATACGCCAAAGAAACGAGCAGCACCTTCAAGAAACTCCAAGCCCGCTACAAGCGCATCCTCAAATCGAAGCGCTTCCAAACCGCGTTCCCCAAGTACCGGAACATCGACCTCGAAGCCGGATCAGGCGGCGGCTCCTACGCACACTTCTACAGCCACCACGGCATCAAAAAGGAACGCGGCTGGATGATCAGCCTCGGCGGCAACCGCAGCGAAGCGGTCCTGCTGCACGAGATCGCTCACCACGTCGCCCGCCTGCATCCCGAGTTCGGGTTTTGCAGGGATCACGGACCCGGTTTCGCAAGTGCCCTGCTCGCCGTCGTCAAGGTGACGCAAGGCGCCGAAGCGGAGCGGGCCCTGAAGCACACCTACAAGGCCATCGGCGTGAAGGTGTACAGCAAGGGCAAGCGCAACGGTGTCGCCGTTCGAGTGCGCGGCGATGCGCCCGAGAAGGCACAGCCCGTGATCGAGAAGATCGTCGGCTGGAAGAAGGGCGCCGCCGACAATCGAGCGTTCATCCGAGCGGCGATGGAGCAGACGCCAGCGAAGTACGAGGATCAGCAGATCCCGTGCCCGAGCGATGGCTGCGACGGGCTCGCTGACGTGCGCTTCTACCGCTACCACTCGACGGGCTATCGCAGCCGCATCGAGTTCACGATCGAGCATCGGGACTGCAATCTGTTGGAGTGGACGAAGGTTCGGGAGGACTGGTTTCGGGAGCGGAGGGCTGCTGCTCTCGGGATCGCCGCCCACACCTAAACCCCCGTATGCTAATCTCGGGGTAAGTCACAAGGGAGAGGAACCCACATGAACAAGTACACCGCCACCGACAGCAAAGGCCAACTATTCAAGCGCGGCTCGAAGAACCGCACCTACACACACTGCGTCGTCGCCGAATGGAGCAACGGTGAAGTCGAATCATCATGGGCAGGAAGCCCCACACTAGCCGCAGCCCGAGCACAAACTTTCGACAACAAGCGCAACATCATCGGCACCGCCGACAAATACGGCTACGTCTGGAAAAACGAAATCATCCGAGTCGAGATCCTCGAAGCCAAGGAGGCATGACATGCACGTCATCCCCACCATCGGAGATGTCATCCCCCTCGCTACGGGGGATGCCATCATCCTCGACATCCACCACTACCACGGAAGCATCCGCGTGCTCGCATCCCGAGCCCACCCTGTCCACCCGTTCGCCGTGTGGAATTGGGACAACGGCGCCCTATTCCACGGGCGCTACTTCAAGACCCTGACCGAAGCCGAAACCCACTGGGAGACATCATGAACGAGATCATGACCAAGTGCGCTCACTGCAGCGACGACATCAACACCGAAGACGACATCTTCTACGGCAGCGAAACGAACGGCAACACCTACTGCGAAACCTGCCACCACGCCGACATGAACGAAGGCTCCGTCGTCATGCTCACGGGCCCCGACTACGAACGCACCCCCGAAGGCCCGTACCGCATCATCGTCGGCGACTGGTTCGTCGAGGATCTGTGGGGCGAGTCCACAAGCGACCTGCTCGTGAACCGCGTCTACAAGTCCACCGACGGTTGGCGTGGCTACTACGAAACGAGCATCTACGACTGGACCGAGGTGCTGTCCGGCTGGACGACAGGCGGCGGGGGCGACCCGATCGCTGACCGGAAGCAAGCGTTCAACGAATGGGCCGAGAGCCTGTTCGACGGCAAGAACGTGCCGCCCGTCAACATCGCTCTGATCACCGACCCCACCTCGAACGTCTTCTCGACAGCGATCGGCGTGTTCGTGCCGGACGAGCAGGTCGAGACCTTCGAGCAGTGGATCAACGGGGAGTTAGACAACCTGAGGTATGCTCTGTCATAACCCCTCGACAGGGAGGTAAACCGTGGATACATGCACGATCTGCGCGACGCCCCTCGACCCCGTGTGGGTAGAGATCGGCAACGACCGCCACTCATGGTGCGTCGAAGCCGACTGCCAGCACGGGGAACCCCGAGGCTCCCGCTACTGCGCCCTATGCCGATACGCGAACCCGCTGATCGAGCCCCCGACCCCGCCCGTCAGCAAACGCCGACGACGCCGCAAACTGGTATCAGCCTGATACCGCTCGTCTTGGAGAGGAGACGACATGGACAACTTCACCGCCCCCGAAACACACGACCACACAATCTGCGACTGCAAAGACTGCCGACAGATCCGCTGGGAATACTGGTACGAACGCGGCCAGTGACATATCCCACCCCCGAAAAAGGGCGTGATTATTGGGTTTCTGCCATACTCGAACACATGCGAGCAGTCGTAGCGCCCAATAACCGCGCCTCTGCCCACGGGTCAGCCCCGCGAAACCGCTGACCTGCGTCCCTGTCCCCGAGTGATCGGATATTCATGTTCACGAGCCTTGTGCTGTCCGCAGCGCTGCTGTTGACGCCCACCGCTTCCGCAGACATCGAAACGAAATCAGCCGCCCTGTCAGGAGCGGCCCGAGACATGAAGGGTTACGAGCCGAGCCTGTACACAGGCAAGTGGTACAACCCGAAATACGAGAACACCCGCAAGTGCATCATGCGCCGCGAGTCCCGCTTCAACTACCGTGCCGCCAATCGCACGTCGAGCGCCCGAGGCGCGTATCAGTTCCTTGACTCCCAATGGCGCGTATCGCTGACACACATGCTGATGCCGGAGCACGCCGACATGAAGAAAGAAGTCAAGGCGCTCCGCAAGAAGCCCATCCACAAGTGGAACCGCTACTGGCAGGATGCCGCTTTCTGGACCGTGTGGCGCCACGGCAAAGGCGCGAAACACTGGTACTACGGAGGGAGCCTCGGATGCTGACCTACACCGACAGAATCGCCTACGTCGTCGCCTGCCCACGATGCGGCCTCTACGCATGGAAACCCCGGTTAGAGAAAGAGGGTTGTGCGAACTGTGCTGCCCTCGACAGCCGCTAAGCCTCTACCCTTGACTCATGGCGAAAAAGGGCGACAAAGCACAAGACCGTCCTGACGCGGCAGCATCCCAAGAGGCGAAACTACTGTGGGCGTTCGACGGCCTCATCGACGCTGAAGGCCCCGTCATGATCACCGCATGGGTCACGATCATCGAATACATCGACAAAGACGGCGACACGCATCTAGCGCCCCTCAGTAGCGATATGCCGCCGTGGCGAATGACCGGGATCGTGGACAGTGGCCGAGAATCTCTGATCGAGGATTACGAGTTCTTCGACGAATACGACGACTGGGACGAGTAGAACGTTGAAACCGAGCCCCGGTTAGTACACACTAGGCCGATGCGGGGTGACTGGACGTGCTTCATATGCCACGTCGAAGGCAAAGGCGGCATGAAGGTTTTCTATCAGCACTACATGCAGGCGCACGCATGAGTTGGCTACCGCAAGCAGCCTGCACAGGTGAAGACCCATCACTGTTCGACCACTACAAGTTCCCCGCCGCGCACGAGGCGCTCCGCATATGCGGTAACTGTCGATTCACCGACGAGTGCATGGAATGGGTACGCCCCAACAAATCGTATTTCGATGGCGTAGCAGCAGGTGTAGTGTGGCGTAACGGTTATCGAGTTCGGCCTGATAACAGCACTCGCGAAGATCGTTTCATTCGTCTCCGTATGGAGAAAGGGGAGGATGTTGAGCCAGCCACCTTCGTACCCGAGATTCACGGGCAGCGAACCTTGCCGTTCGACTGACCCGGAGATTTTCTTCCCCGATGCTTTCTCGGCGCAGGCTGATGCGACGATCAAGGAAATCTGTGAATGGTGCCCGATGCGGGAGCCGTGCGCGGAGTGGGGAATTTGGTTCGAGCGGGATGGTTATTGGGGTGGACTTCGACCTACGGAGAGGCGTAGTATCCGACGTCAACGGGGGATAGTTATCCGAAGCAGTGAGTTGCGGCAGAGCGTCGCGTAGGAGGAAACATGAGCACGAATGTCACGTTGACCGGCACGTTGGGTCGAGATCCCGAATTGCGTTTCACCCCGAGCGGTAAGGCTGTCGCCACGCTCAGCGTTGTCACCTCGAAGTCGGTGATGAATGAGGAAACGAAGAAGTGGGAGAACGAGGAGGAGACGTGGTGGCGGGTCACGGCGTGGGAGAAAATGGCCGAGAACATCGCTGAGACGTTGCTGAAGGGCGACCCGGTGGTGATTGTGGGGCGCTCGTTCATGGAGACGTATGAGGACCGTGAGGGTAATCAGCGGCAGTCTCTGAAGGTGAACGCCTACAACGTTGCGTTGGACTTGAAGCGCCGCTCGGCTACCGTGAATCGGGAGCGTCGGGAAAACGCCCCTAAGGGGGCTTCTAGGCCCGTGGAGAATGATCCGTGGGCTGGTGGTCAGGAAGATGAGCCGCCTTTCTAGTCCCGAGCCGGACGAGGAGTTCTGGCGGTGGTTGGAGGCGGCGTATGTGTGGCCGGATGATGACGACGACACACCTACCCCCACTACCACCGCCTAAACCCCCTGCTGCTACACTCGGGTTTAGGACGGGAGAGGCCCGTCGGGGAGGGGAGACCCCATGACAACCAAAACCAAAATCGACTACGCCGCGCTCTACGAGCAAGCCGAAGCCGCCGGTCGCGCCGCCGCCGACGCGGCAGTCCCTGTGCCGATGATCGTCGGTGAGGAAACGAGCCCGTTCAGTGGCGTCATCGACCACTCCAAGCCCACTTACTTCGTGTCCGATGGCCTGTGTGGCTTCGCGTGGGTGAAGTTCGCTGGCAACACCGGATTCGGTCGTTGGGCGAAGAAGGCCGGAAAGGCTAGGCCCTCCTATGGCGGTGGTCTGCAAGTTTCGGTGTTCGGCTACGGCCAGTCCGTCGCCCGTAAGGAGGCTTACGCGCAAGCCTTCGCCGACGTCCTGCGCGAAGCAGGCGTGACCGCCTTCGCTGAGTCACGTCTCGACTAATGACTCCCGACGCTGGGGTAGACCTCCCTAATCGCCCTAGCGTCGGGCCCCGCCCCGGGGTCTATGCGACCGCGAGCCGCCCCCCGTCTCGCACCGATTCGCTGGCCCCGGGGCTTTCCACTATCCGAAAGGAATCACCATGAGAAAGATCCCCGCACTGGTCGCTGCTGCAGCGCTCGCCGTGAGCGTCGCCGTGTCGGCCCCTGTAGCGCACGCTGCTACGCCCGCTTCGCAGGCGACGATCGTTGATGCGAAGAAGTCTGATTACTCGAAGAAGAAGCGCAACCGTTTCTGGCGACTCGTCCGAGCAAGCGACCCCATAGCGGCGATGGTCGGCAAAAAGTCCGTCGTCGATCTCGGTATGAGCACCTGTGACCTGCTGCGATCCGGTGCCGATCTGTACGACCTGACCTTTTTGCTGCTCGACGCTGACGCTGGTGAGGCCGAGGATTCGATCATGCTGATCATGGCTGCAGCGCCCGTCGTGTTGTGCCCCGATCAGCAGTACAAGTTCGAGTAGGAGCCCGCGATGAGATTGACTCGACGTGGCTGGATCGTCGTCTATGGCGGCGCCGTATTGCTCGGCGCTGTCATAGGTTTCGCTACCGCCGATTACTGCTGGTACGGGTACTGTGGGATCTAGGAGGAGACATGACTTACATCGAAGCGAAGTTCACTGCCGCTGACCTGAAGCGCGTCCAGCAGGGTCGACCCCTGTGGGATGTGTTCGCCGAGGATGATGAGGCTTACCATCAGCGTAAGGCCGCCATGGAGGGGTTCGAGGAGCAGACGGAGCCCGATTATGCCTAAGAGCAAACAGGCCGTGTGCCCGCACTGCGGAGCCGAAGGCGAACCGACGAATCGGTATCTATTGCGTTGCACACAATACGTCGAGTGCGGCAGGTACTTCGCGTGAGCATCTGGGCGAGCATCGGATGCGACGAACCCGAGATCGAGATCCTTGAAAGCGGCTACGGGCAAGACGTCGACCCGAAAGGCTGGATCGACGTCGCCCACGGCTGGGGCAACATTCGCCTGATCGTGCGATGCGAGGACTACATACCGGGTGAGGCGTCCGTCGCGTTCACCCCCGACGGTGCTCGACGGTTGATCGAGTTGCTGCAGCGGGCCATCGAATCGGCGGAGCATCGACATGAGTGATCACGACCCGCACTGTCCACCGGGGTTGAAACCGGGAGGCCCCGACGAGTGCCCCACATGCGTACTGCTCAATGCAGCACGGGTCGAGGAGCGGGAACGCTTCGCAACGATCGCCGAGCAAGCCTACGTTCGAGGACGCGAAGACGCCGCCGTCGCAGTGCGAGAGTTCAGCGTCCACTCGATCCCGTTCCTACCGTCAGACACCCCGCTTAGCATGGCGGTGCGGGTGAAAGACATCCTCGCTATCGCCGCTATTGGAGTGAAGCAACCTAATGAAACCGAGCCTGATCAGTGACATCTTCGACACGTCGCAGTCCGATCGGTCGCTGCAGAAGGCGGTAGGGCCGAGCGAGATCGGCGGCTGCCGCCGGAAGGTGTACCACCGACTACACAATGCGGACCCCGTGAACGACACTTTGGGGGCGGCGGCGTTCATGGGCACCGCCATCCACGAGAAGATCGAGCGGCGGTTGGCTGAGATCGGCGATGACCGTTACCTGATCGAGACTGAGGTTGAGTTCGATGGCCTGCTCGGGCACGTCGACGTGTACGACACGGTCGACCGTGAGGTGATTGACTGGAAGACGATCACGTTGAAGAAAGCCCGCTGGTTCCCGAGCGATCAGCAGTGGCTGCAGGTGCAGATCTACGGGCTGCTGTTGACGGAGAACGGTTATCCGGTGGATCGGGTGACGCTGGTGGGTATCCCTCGTGACGGTAATGAGCGTGATGTGTTGGTGCGTTCGATGGCGTGGTCGCGTGATGCGGCGATGGAGGGGATGCAGTGGCTGCGGGAGGTGCGCGAGTTGGAGGCGCCGCCGGAGCCTGAGCGTCCTGTGAGTTTCTGCCGTGATTACTGCCAGTTTTATGACCGTTTGGGCTTGTTGGGCTGCCCCGGAGGCACATAACCCCCGTATGCTATCCTCGGGTTAGGAGAGGGAGGGGATGCTACATGGACATCCAGTGTTCTAACTGCGTGGAGACTGTCTCCATCAACCTCGCTGCAGGCGAGGTCTCTCACACCACTAAGGCTCACGGGCGCGGCTCGAAGCGCGTCGAAGCCACCACCACCACGAATCCCGTCTTCGACGAGGGCGCCATCTACGCATGGGAAGCGCCCTGCTGCGTCGACTACTGGGATTCCTACGAGAAGGGAGCCTGACATGGCGCTTGACACACTGACCCTAACCCCGGGCGCGATCGTCACCTACGACGACATCGCTAACCCGCTCACCACCTACGAAGTCGTCGAAAAAGTCACCGACCGCTGGGCGACGTTCTTCCGCTTGAAGAACCTCGACGACGACACCGACACCGAATTGAAATCATCCGACTGCCGTCAACACGGCTGGAACCTCGTAAGGGAGGGACGATGACCACCACCATCCACGACGCCCTCGAAATAGCGTCCACCATCAAGCGACAGATCGGCATCGACGCATGGCTGGCTGTCAGCGCCCGCGATCCCCGCTACTACTCGACCGACGACGGCAACGTCACGTTCATGTTCCGGTTTGGTAGCCGCTACGGGCTCGCCAAGTGGTGCGAGATCACCTACAAGCGCGGCGCCGACACCTACGACATGGTCGCCTACAAGGTGCATCGCAACGGCGTGAAGAAGACGCTCAGCATCGCCTCGAAGTACGAGCCCGATGGCGTCGAGAGCGCGTCCTACAGCAACGTCTACTTCGACATGCTGCCGTCACTGGTGCGGCAAGCCAACACGATCGGAGAACTGTCATGATCGAGATCGTTGACGCGCTCTGCCCCGTGTGCTGCAGCACGAGCGACCACTGTCAGGGTCACGGTGAGATCGGCGACCCTGACGGGTTCGCCATCTTGCAGGCCCACGACAACGACGACCATTCCGGCTGCTGGCAGCACGCCGGGGAATGTGTAGGACTGTGATGAAGGTATCTGTTGAGTACGGCGCTCAGCCGTCACGCGAGTTTGAGGGCGACATCGCCGAGATCACACCCCTCGTTATGAACGCGGTGCGAGATGGTCTCGTGTACGGCGACTACATCGTCGTCACGACGGAGTTGGCTGACATGCACTGGTGCGCGAAGTGCGGAACGACTGTGTCGACGCTGGCGCGGCGCGGTCAGGCTACGGAGGCGACGAAGGGTTATTTCGCGTGCCCGAAGTGCGGGTACATGAAGGAGGGAGTGCTGCCGTGAGGTTCTGGCTGAACAGCCCTGAGGGGTGTCTGCAGTTCGCGGCGTTCGCGCACGCTGGGCAGGTCGATAAGCAGGGTGCCCCGTATGTTGCTCACGTTGCTCGTGTGGGTTCGGCGTTGTGGCGGTTCGGTCCTGAGTTCATGTCTGCGGGGTATCTGCATGACGTGGTGGAGGACACCGTTTTCACGGTAGATGATCTGTCTAGTATGGGGGCATCGCCTGAGGTGCTGTCGGCAGTCGAGGCAGTGACCAAGAAGTCCTCGGAGAAGGGCCTAGACGGCTACAGGGCCGCTATTGAGCGGGCTATGGGTGATCCGATCGGCAAGTGGGTGAAGGCCGCTGACGTGTCTGACAACGCTTCGAGGCTGGATGGGGTGATTTTCGGTCCTGTGCAGCAGAAATTGCAGCAAAAGTACGAGATGGCTGAGCGGTTGATCGCTGAGGAGATCGAGGGCTACCGGGTAGGCGCTGGCCTGTACCCCCCCGAGGTGCTGTACCTAACCCGGGTTTGATACGCTCTGAGTGTCTAGGAGAGGAGACACCATGAGTAATTTCATGCTTTCGTATGAGACAAGTGTTGACGGCATCAATCGTGCATTTTTCTCGACGTATCAGGATGCCAAAGAAGCAGGCGATCAGTTGAACACTTATTACATCGTGCCGAACGTCGAACTTTCGCGCCTTGTTCCTGCTGGGCGTGATTACGAACGCGGAATCTTTGACGAGCATGGCAATCGCTTTGCAGCCATCAGCACACCTGTTGTGAAGAAAGAGTGGGAGGACTAATTATGACCTGCAAAACGTGCGCCAAGACCATCGACGCCCTAGAAGCGTTCCCCGGCGGCATCTGCGTCGACTGCTACGCCGCAACCCCCGCCGGACAAGCCCCCGTCACCGCCGAGCAGTTGACCGCTATGTGGGGTGGCCCCGTAACCAAAACGATCACTTGGGAGGACTAATGGAAACCTTTTTCAACAAGAGTCAGCGATCGGTGACCACCGAGTTCCCGCTCACCGGAGAACCGATCAGCAGCAGCGCCAACAGCAGCAGCCCGACCCTGAAACTACGGGTCAGCCATTCCGCTTCCGCTAAGGCGCTCACCGCCAGCGTGTCCTACGTCGAGAAGGACACGGGCGCCGGATACGCGATCGAGCACTGGCAGTCCGACTGGCCGCTGATCCGAGTCGCGTCGAAGCCCGTGAGCCGCTACAGCGCGAAGACCCTGCTCACGTTCGCTGAGGAGACCCTGCGGGCACTGACCTACGGCGCCTACGACGACAACGAGACCATCGCGGCCCTTCGTGACCGCGTGATCACCGAGGAGGTGGCAGCATGACCCATCAACCGAAATGCGCTCAATGCAAGCACCCGGCAACCTTGTACGCGATCGACCCGATCCCTAATGGCTGGGGCGACTACTACTGCCTCAGCCACAAGCCGAACGGCTGGCAGATCACTGACTACCTCTACCCGAACGGAAGGTGACAACATGACAACCGAGACCCCGATCATCATCGAACCGTTCCCCCTCGTCGACTACATCGTCCAATACGAGTCCGGCGAACTAGACGACACTGAAACGATCCGCCTGTTCCAGTTCCTCGTCGACACCGGACAGGCTTGGTATCTCCAAGGCCACTACGGTCGCACCGCTACCGCACTGATCGACGCGGGGATCGTGACCACACAAACCACCTGAGGGTTTGCTTGGGTTACCTCAGGTCCGAGGCAGGGACGTCAAACCCGTTTCGTATCCTTTCGGGCAAGGACGTTCATGATGGTTACTCCAATCGCCGAAGACGTACCTACGTCCCCGCCTCACCCCCCAATACCCCGGTACACTGGCTCGAATGGAAGGCCAAGGTGCCGGGGTTCCGTCTGACCTGAGCCCGCTCGGAATGTGGGCGGCTCAGGCGCACGAGATGTACCTATCTCTGCTGGAAGCCGGATTCACCGGACCCGAAGCCCTCACGATCCTCGTCGGGATGACCCGACAGGCCGACACGGATTGAGTGGGAGACGCATGGCACCCCGAGTAGATATGCAAGAACTCGGCACCACTGGCCTGAAGCGCACAAGCGGTTTCATCTACGACGAGTTCCTCACCCGCC
>Ga0222719_10005662_pt1 | contig 10738 bp, 10 predicted proteins | sample C33_34DmetaG_FD_165039 | JGI IMG/M metagenome (GOLD analysis project Ga0222719, IMG submission 165039) | Estuarine water microbial communities from San Francisco Bay, California, United States - C33_34D | ecosystem: Environmental > Aquatic > Marine > Unclassified | place: USA: California...
AAAATTTGATTGATTAAAGATCAGCGGTGTTGATATAGTTTCTGGCGCACCCTGTTCAACTAATCCCTTTGGTACTTGTACTTGTCTATCTGGTATACTAAAGTTATCCTTTTGTTCAGTAAGATAATCCAACACAGCACCAAATACCTTGCTGTCGGTGTTGTTGAAAAAATCTGCTATTGCTGTGGGATTTGTTTCAGTACCTTCTGGTGTTTCAATAGCAACAATTTGTTTTACAACTAGATTTAGATTTGAATCTGTGATTCTTTGAAAACTGTCTTTTACAATTTTGTTTTTTTCTTCTTCGGAAAGATCCTGTACACGCAAAGCCTGTACGATTCTAGTAGTTTCAAAAGTGTTTAAGTCAATAACGTTTTGATCTTTAAGTGTGAGTGGTTTACTGTGGAAAACTAGATCATTGTACTTGAAAGTGTTTGTCCATTTTCTATCCATTAATTCGTCTAGTATTACTCGCAGGTCAATTTCGTAGTCTAGTTCTTCGTTTTCTAGATTTGGCACACCGACTGTTAATTTCATCTTTTCACCGTATGTGGCAATTCTCAATGCAATAATAATTGCATCAAGATCAATAATAGGCACATCATAAGGATCTTCAATTAGTGGCATACAACTCTTGATATTAAGTGCAATGCTTTCTCCGTTCATTAGTGCATCCGGAGTTTTTAGGATCATTTCGTCACGTGCGGTCATGCTGTACACTGGAATTTCTCCAGTGCTAGATTTTTCGAATGGATTTACCTCATAGAACATACCCCCGCTAGGTAGTTTAGTGTAAATCTTGGGTTGTCTTGTGTATTTTGCGAGGATACTATCACTCATGTTTTTTCTCCAATAAATAAAGTTACTGCTATAATTATAAAAGTATTTATATACGCATATTACTGGTGAAATGAACAAATGACAGAACTAGAACTATTAGAGAAGGCCTTTAGCCAATTAGACAATAGAGGCGCGGCCAGCGAAACCACACTACAGCAACTATCGGGCAGAATCAAAGAACAAACTACTGCAAGTACCGATCCTAACAGTCCATCAAACAAAAGTCTGTCAGGAATACTAAAAGGTATCACTACACTTGGCGGAAAAGTTGGTACAAGCATGAACGAAGTTGTTAGTTTTGGTAAAGATTTTGTCAAAGAACAGCAGAAGTTCACACAAACTATTGATAAACTAGGATTAAACAAGATACCATATGTTGGTGCTGTAGCAACTATTGTAGAACAATTAGAAGATAATATTGGAACTTTTAGAAATCTATCCCAAAACGGTATTAATTTTGGCAATAGACTGCAAGAAATTCAAGAAGATTTTGCAAGACTAGGTGTAAGCACTAGGGAATACGAGACATATCTACGTGGAAATTCTGAAGCACTTGCACTTATAGAATCTAGTGGTAAAGGTGCTATCACTGCACTTCGTGGAGCAGAAAAAAATATTGACAGTTTTGGTATGGAACTGCAAAAATTTGGTCTTGACTTTAATGAAATAAATGAAAACTATTTTAGTTTTCTAAATAGAAATGCTTATGCAATTAGATTTGGTACAGATTCAATCGAAGGCATGGACCAAAGATCAACAGAATATGCAAAAAGTTTAAGAAGACTTACAGCACTTACTGGACAACAAGTTGATGCTGTACAAAACATGGTAGAAGAAACATTTGGAGTATCTAGTATCCAAACTGCATTAGGTCTAGAAACAGGAAAAACAAGGGATCAATTTAAAATGGTTGCAGACATGATGAGTGTGTTTGGCAACGAAGGATTAAAAGGTACTGCGGCCATGATGACAGGCTTTGCCCCAGGAATAGACGGAGTAAGTAACACACTATTTGCACTTACACCCGGCCTGCAAGATGTTACACAAGGTTTAATTGACACAGCAAGAAAAGGCACCATGTCCAACGCAGAGTTTGAAAGATATGCAAGAGATAAACTAACACAATTTGCAAGAGACAATGAAGAACAAATAAAAGCCAACGCTAAAATCAATGCAGGTATCAGTTTAAGTAACAGTGACATTGCACAAGCCGTTAATCAAAGTGTTAGCGGAACAATGAAACTACTGCGTACAGAAGGAGAAGTTGAAGGATCATTCAATAACGTAGGTACTGCTAGTAACAAAGTACTAAACGGTATGATCAAATTAGATGACGGTACTAGAAGAGTAAGAGCGGCATTTGCAACACTTGCAACAAGATTTTATGGTTCAGACACAGTGCAAGAAGGTTTTGATAGAGCAACAAATGCAATCAACAAGTTTTCATCAAAACTAGAAAAAGCCACAGATGCAGAAAGTTTAAATGATGCATTCAATATCATATACGAGGATATAATAAACAAACAGAAAAACTTTGAAACTCTTTTTAAAGGAACAGGAAGCATAAGTTTAGAACAAGGCGGAAAAGTTACAGCAAATAGCGGAGTTTCTAAAATTGCTTTTGAATCCGGTTTAGAAAGTTATAATAAAGATTCAACTGTTGCAAGTTTAACAACTTCAATACAAGAAAAAATGTTGGCTCAACTAGAAACAGCCTATTTAAATTTAGATAAAAGCACCATGACCGATGCGGACAAGAAAAAGGCAGAAAGTAGGTATGAAGCATTAAGAGAAGCAGTTTCTAAACAATCAAAAGATGTTGCAGAGGCTATTATTGCTGAAAAAGGAGATAAAAGCAAATTAGGGTTATTTTCAGGTACACCGGGTGTGTTTGGTAAACTTTTCCATAACTTTGGTGAAGGAACAGATGCTACACTACACGGCGAAGAAGCAGTTATTCCAAAAGATTCGCCAATTGGAAATATGTTAAGCATGATGTCCAATGATATGGGTACACTAAAATCAGGAATGAAAACTGGTGCAAATGGAAAACCGGATTTTGGCAGTTTCATAAGCCAAGCACAAAACATGGGCGCCAAATATGACAAGTATGCTAAAGAAAATGAAGGTACTATTAACAAACAGGGAAGAGATTTTGCCAAATCGTTCGGAATTACTGACGAAATGCTTGACAAAGCACAGTCTTCGAGTGTACAATCAAATAATAGTACAGGTAAAGGAACATCGGTAAATAACATTGGCGGCAATATGGCTACAAGACTTGACGAATTAATTCGCGTTAACAAAGACATGCTTGAAGAATTACGCAATATGTAAGGAAAAATAATATAAATGAGTTGGAAAAAATACTTCACAGAATACAAACCCGCCGATACATCAGGTAACACCAGTCCTATATCAGGATACAGTGGTAACGGTCCTGCACGTACAAACTATTCAAGTTTCTTACCAGAAGTTTATTCAGGCCATCCTAATCGTATTGAGCGTTATGGTCAGTATGACACTATGGATAGTGACAGTGAAGTAAATGCCGCTCTAGATATTCTTGCAGAATTTTGTACACAAAAGAACAACGAAAATTATACACCATTTAGTATTTTCTTTAAAGACAAAGCAACAAGCACCGAAGTAAAAATACTAAAAGGTTATTTGCAACAATGGGCAGACATAAACAATTTTGATAGACGTATTTTTAAAATTGTAAGAAACATTTTCAAGTATGGTGATGCTTTCTTTGTGAGAGATCCAGAAACATACAAATGGTTTTACATTGATGCCGCAAAAGTTGACAAGATTATTGTTAATGAATCAGAAGGCAAACAGCCTGAACAGTATGTAATTAGAGATCTAAATATTAATTTCCAAGATCTTGCAGTAACACAAAAAAATCCAACCAACAATCCAGGACAAATTGACTACACCACAAGCGGCGGCGCAATGGGAAGAGGATATGTTGGTGCTGGGCCACAGAACTTTTCAACAAGATTTGAAAAAAGTCAAAATCAAATGGCGATTGAAGCAGACCATGTGGTACACTTATCACTTTCAGAAGGACTAGATAGAAATTTTCCTTTTGGTAACAGTTTATTAGAAAGTGTTTTCAAGGTTTATAAGCAGAAAGAATTACTTGAAGATGCAATTATTATCTACCGTGTGCAAAGAGCACCGGAGAGAAGAGTATTTTACATCGATGTAGGTAACATGCCTACTCACCTTGCTATGGGGTTTGTTGAAAGGGTTAAAAATGAAATCCATCAACGTAGAATTCCTTCAGCAACTGGCGGTGGAACTAACGTTATTGACGCTAGTTTCAATCCACTATCAATTAACGAGGACTACTTCTTCCCGCAAACAGCAGAAGGACGTGGTTCTAAAGTAGAAACACTACCAGGCGGTACTAATTTAGGTGAAATTGACGACTTAAAATATTTTACTAACAAGTTATTCCGTGGTTTACGTATTCCAAGTTCTTACTTACCTACCGGCGCAGATGATTCTGCCGCACAGTATAACGACGGTAGGGTAGGCACTGCTTATATCCAAGAATTAAGATTCAACAAATACTGTGAAAGACTGCAAAACCTAATGGCATTTATATTTGATAGAGAATTTAAACTGTATCTACGTGCTAAAGGTGTAAACATTGACAACAGTATTTTTGATTTACATATGAATCCACCGCAAAACTTTGCGGCATATAGACAAAGTGAAATGGATAATGCTCGTGTTAACACGTTTGCTTCACTACAAGAAGTACCTTATATGAGTAAACGTTTTGCTATGAAGCGTTTCCTAGGCATGAGTGCTGAAGAAATGGCAGAAAACGAAACACTATGGCGTGAAGAAAATTCAGATGAAGCAATTAATAACATAAATGCATCAACTGAAATGAGATCAGCAGGAGTTACACCAAGTGGAATTCAAGGTGACCTAGATACATTAGGCACAGCAGAACCTGATGCAGGTTCACCAGAACCTGAACCAGAAGTAGGTGGAGACACAGGTGGTGGCGCAGAACCTATTGAACCTCCTACACCAGGCGGTGGTGGCGCAGGCACATAAAGGTAAATAGTTTTATGTTGTTAAAAGAATTTTTTTATTTTGATAAAGACGGATCAAACTTTGAAGACGATAAAAGATTTGATTCAAATAGAGACATTGGTGTTGTTAGACCTGATGACACTAGAAAAACACGTTTGACTCTTTCACAGATAAACGAAATCCGTAGAACTAGCGAAGCAAGAGAACTAGAACAACAAAAAGAATTAAGTTTTATTCGCGACATGTACGGTCCTGCACCAGAAGAAGCAACAGCAATCTAAAAACCATTTAAATACCTATATGGACACAGCATTCGTATTGGGTAATGGTACCTCCAGACAACATTTTGATATATACAAACTTATAGGCAAAGGTAGAATCTATGCCTGTAACGCAGTGTATAGATCTTTTGAACCTGATGTTTTAATTGCCGTGGATCCTAAAATGGTTCATGAAATTGTAGCAGACGGGTATCATAAAAATCATGTGGTCTGGACAAACTATAATAACGGATACAAAGATTACACAAATCTAAACTATTTTGAACCTAGCAGAGGTTGGAGTTCTGGACCAACTGCTTTGTGGAAGGCATCACACGACAACTATAAAAAAATATACATACTTGGCTTTGATTATATGGGATTAGAAAAAGGCAAGAAGTTTAATAACCTTTTTGCTGATACTCCGAACTATAAACAAAGCAAAGAAAATGCAACATACTACGGAAACTGGTTGAGACAAACAGAAAATGTCATCAAAACACACACTCACATTGAGTATTTTAGGGTAATTAACAAGGGGGATTTTTGTCCTGCCCAGTTAAATAACTATACAAATGTGCGAAATATGGAGTTTGAGGAATTTGAAAACAGAATTTCTCAATGATCTAATGGTAAAAAACGCAAAAATACGCCTATTTCCACTGGTAAAAGTGGTTTTTTCGTAAATACAATGGACAGCCTTGCCTATTAAACTGAATAAAGGAGATAAAACAATGTCAGATAACACTAAATTTGAACAGTTATTAGATCTTCTTGTCAACGAAGAAAAGGAAAAAGCAGAAGACCTTTTCCATGATATCGTTGTTGAGAAGTCAAAGGAAATCTATCAGGGTCTAATTGAGTCTGAAGAAAAAGAAGATGAAAAAGAAGTTGAAGAAACAACTGAAAAGTCGGATGAAGACGAAGTTGAAGAAACAACTAAAGAAAAAGACGAAGAAGAAAAAGTAGAAGAAAACTTCGGCGAAGAAGAAGCAGTTGAAGAAGTTGGTGGCGATGCCGCTGATGACATGATGGCTGATGTAGACGCTGAAGGTGATAAAGATTATAACGACGACGGCGAAATGGATGATCACGAAAGCGATCACGGTGATATGGAAGACCGCGTTGTTGACCTAGAAGACGCTCTAGATGATCTTAAAGCAGAGTTTGAAGCAATGATGGCTGATAAAGATGGTGAAGAAGCACCTGCAGACGATGCTGAAATGGATATGGGCGACGAAGAAGGTGAAGAAGAATCAGAAGAAGCCGAAGAGGAATCAATGGAAGCAGTTGCTACTGACGAAATTGAAGAGGATGCACAACCAAAAACCGCTGGCGAGACTATGAGAGAATATGTTGAAAAAGTCTCTGCACCTAATAATTCCGAAGGTTCTGATAACACTGCAAGTCCTGTAGCATCGAAAGGTGGTAAGGATTCCGGTGCTGATGGTAAAAACATTGCACAGGGCGGTGAAGAAAAGGGCGGTAGTGCCGTTAAGCCAAAAGACATGGGAAAATCTTTCGAGAATGAACCAGGTTCAAAAGCAGGCGACACTTTTAAGAAAGCATCTGCACCAAAAAGTGCTGAATAATTAGGAGTTAGCCAATATGGCATACTTAAGAGAACATCTTACGTTCGATCAGGCGCAAGTCACCCTTGAGTCTCAAGGTGAAGGGGAAAACAAATCACTTTACTTAAAAGGCATTTGTATTCAGGGTGGTGTCAAAAACGCTAATCAGCGTGTTTACCCTGTCTCCGAGATAGGCAACGCTGTGAGGACACTCAAGGATCAGATCGACGGCGGTTATTCTGTACTAGGTGAAGTAGATCACCCAGATGATTTAAAAGTAAACTTGGACAGGGTCAGTCACATGATTACAGACATGTGGATGGATGGTCCTAACGGATTTGGCAAGATGAAAATTTTGCCAACTCCAATGGGTAACCTAGTTAAAACAATGCTGGAAAGCAAAGTTAAACTAGGAGTATCCAGCAGAGGTAGTGGAGAAGTTAATGAATCTACAGGAGAAGTTAACGGTTTTGAAATTATCACTGTTGATGTGGTAGCACAACCTAGTGCTCCGGGTGCTTATCCTACACCAATCTATGAACACTTCATGAATACTAGAGGTGGTTATAGTGCGATTAGGGCGGCGCAAGAAGTATCGCAAGATGCTAAAGCACAGAAGTACCTTAAAGAACAGATGCTACGAGTCATAAAAGGCTTGCAGTCAAATTAAAGGAGAAGCCAATGAGTGATGTTTTTAACAAACTATTTGAAACTGGCGCTTTAAGCGAGGATGTTCGTGCAGACTTGCAAGAAGCATGGGATCAAAAGGTTAAAGAAAACAAAGACACTGTTACTGCGGAACTCCGTGAGGAATTTGCGAAACGCTACGAGCATGATAAGTCAAACATGATCGAAGCAGTGGATCGCATGGTCTCCGAGCGTTTAGAATCAGAAATTAAGGAATTTTCAGAAGATAAGAAGACACTTGCTGAAGCAAGAGTTGAATATAAGAAGAAAGTTTCTGAACACTCTGGTAAACTGCAAGAGTTTATGCTCAAGCAGTTAACTAAAGAAATTGCAGAACTACACGAGGACCGTTCAATGGTCAGCGAACGTTTTGCAAAACTCGAAGACTTTGTAGTGAAACAACTTGCAAAGGAAATCAACGAGTTTGCAGAAGACAAAAAAGATTTGGCAGAAACCAAGGTAAAACTTGTGAAAGAAGCAAAATCGAAGTTAGACGAGTTGAAAAAACAATTCGTAACTAAATCTGCTAAAGTAGTAAAAGAAACTGTAAGCAAAAAACTTACAGATGAAATTTCACAGTTGAAGGAAGATATTCATTCAGCACGTGAAAACAATTTTGGTAGAAAAATCTTTGAAGCATTTGCTAATGAATACGGCTCTTCTTATCTAAATGAGAAATCAGAAACTGCGAAGTTAATGAAACTCATTGCAGACAAAGAAGAAAAGTTAGCAGAAGCAGAAAAAGTCATCACAGAGAAACAAACGATTGTTGAGTCAAAGGATGCGGAAATTTCCAAAGCCAAAGACGATGCTAAACGTGTTGCAGTGATGAGTGAGTTGCTCGGCCCATTAGGTAAGGACAAACAAGGTTTGATGTCCGAACTATTGGAATCAGTGCAAACAGAAAAATTGCACACAGCGTTTGAGAAGTATCTACCAGCAGTGATGGAAGATAGAGCGCCAAGAACTGCAAAAAAGGCAATATTAAGTGAAGGCACAGAAGTTACAGGCAATAAAGAGACTAAAGAAAAGGTAGATGATAAATCAAACCTAATTGAACTCCGCAAACTCGCGGGATTAAACTAAAAAGGAGAAGGACAAAATGTCAGAAATAATCAACGAAAACTGGCAGGCAACCAAAGGTGCTTTACTTGAAGGTCTTAACGGTCACAAGAAAAGCGTAATGGACGTCACTCTCGAGAACACTAGACGTTATCTCGCAGAGTCGGCAACTGCCGGAGCAACTTCCGCAGGAAATGTTGCAACACTAAACCGTGTGATTTTACCAGTAATCAGACGTGTGATGCCAACGGTTATCGCTAACGAAATCGTAGGTGTTCAGCCAATGACTGGACCAGTAAGCCAAATCCACACTTTAAGAGTACGTTATGCTGAAACAGCAGACGATGCTACAGCAGGTGAGGAAGCATTATCACCATTCAAGATCGCTCTTGGATATTCAGGTGATGAAGCAGGTAGTGACGCAGGTAAAGCAGACTCTACAGCGGCTAAAGAAGGTACACCTGGTAGAAAAATGTCAATTCAAATCTTAAAACAAGCAGTTGAAGCGAAAACTCGTAAATTATCTGCTCGTTGGACATTTGAAGCGGCACAAGACGCACAGGCTCAACAAGGTATTGATATCGAAGCAGAAATTATGGCGGCACTTGCTCAAGAAATTACTGCTGAAATCGATCAAGAAATCCTTGCTTCATTACGTACACTAGCGGCAACAGAAGAAACTTACAACCAAGCGGCTGTAAGCGGAACTGCTACTTTTGTAGGTGATGAACACGCGGCTCTTGCTGTTTTAATTAACAGAACTTCTAACAAGATTGCACAGCGTACACGTAGAGGTGCAGGTAACTGGGCAGTTGTTTCGCCACAAGCGTTAACAATTCTTCAGTCTGCTACTACTTCAGCGTTCGCTCGTACAACAGAAGGTTCGTTCGAAGCACCAACAAATACTAAATTCGTTGGTACATTAAACAATGCAATGAGAGTATATGTTGATGGCTATGCGGCTGATGATACAGCAGTACTAGTTGGATACAAAGGCTCATCTGAAGCAGATGCGGCGGCATTCTACTGCCCATACATTCCGCTAATGTCTTCAGGCGTTGTGCTTGATCCAGCAACTTTTGAACCAGTTGTAGGCTTCATGACAAGATATGGCTATGTTGAATTAAACAACACTGCTTCATCTCTTGGTAATGCGGCAGACTACTTGGGTGAAGTTGCAATTAGCAACGTATCATTCTCGTAATAGAGAGTAGTACAAAACTACGAAAAGGGCGGCTTTATGTCGCCCTTTTTTTATGACCTTTTAAATACTTTCATGGAAGGTATAAAACAATTAGAATCTAGTTTGGACTGGCCGGACGTTGAAAGCCAAATAAGAGAACTTGCAAAAACAGCACCTGAATTTAAATTTGATGTTGTTAAGTTTTGTAGTGGTATGCGATCAGAAATTAACAAATTAAGTCAAATAGAATTAAAGTATAGACAACAGCGTAGAGATAGCGTTGTACAAGAACACAAAGATCAGTGTGCTAAAATCAATCGTGCAATAAAAGACTTTAGTTCTGTACACCTTATGCATCTGTTTTCAAGAGTAGACTAAATACACTGTCAGATAGTGTGTTACATAGGGTAACAACTTATGCTGTTTAACCCACAGCGTACCGGATAGAACCCGGATAGGACTACTTTATAGGAGAAAACAAATGGGAAGACCACTTAACAAAAGATTGTTTGGACCACCAACAGCAGGCGGAAATGAAATCAAATGTGATTTTTATAACGGTTCCGCTGTTGTAGAAGGTTACATTACAAAACAATTAGGATCAAAAAAGTTCCGTGTAGCGGCAATTGGTACACCGGGAGTAACATATGATCGTACATTAACTACAGGTAAATTAGCATCTGCACTTACAGGTGAAGAAATGGCTATTACATTTAAAATGGATGATTCAGAAACTTACCAAGTGTCTAAAATTGCTGGTAGAAAAGCAACACTAGTTGCTCCAGATGGTACAGGTTCTAACGCATATGACGGTTCGTCAGTGCCATGGAACTTTAGCACAAGTACTAGTGATGGTGCGGCACAAGTTGAAGAGGCTGGTGACGATGATGACAACACCTTAACAACTGGTGATGACGACGATTTCACTAACGCATAATCGTAGTTTTACTAAACTTGAAGAGGGCAAAGTTCGCTTTGCCCTTTTCTTTTGACTAAATAATGCTATAATAAGGAATCATAGACATGTCTGTAGAAGTTTTAAAAGTTACCGGTGATTACAAAGTAATTACTTC
>Ga0222719_10005663_pt1 | contig 10738 bp, 19 predicted proteins | sample C33_34DmetaG_FD_165039 | JGI IMG/M metagenome (GOLD analysis project Ga0222719, IMG submission 165039) | Estuarine water microbial communities from San Francisco Bay, California, United States - C33_34D | ecosystem: Environmental > Aquatic > Marine > Unclassified | place: USA: California...
TTCTTTCAAGATAGTCGAGGTCATCATTGCTTAATCTGCTAATGTCTAGCACCTTTCTTTCTTCAATGTTAATGTCTTGCACTATTTCTTGTTTATCTGTTTGCCCAAGTATCTGTTTACCTAGCCATATCGCCATTGTTGAATTATTGGTTTCTTCCATTATCTGTATTTGTTTTCTTCGTAATGATAACTTACCAGTTGCTCTACCTTTCTCTATCGCCCATCTAACTTCTGGCTCATTTGTGAATTTATCTTCTAATGTTCGTAAAGGTATATCAAAATATGCTGATATCTCTGGCATAGTACAATTTAACCTTGAAAGTCTTTCTAACTCATCAAGATTTAAATCAATCTTAGGTCTTCCAACTTTATTCTTGGTTGTTTTTGCCTTTTTTGTTGTTTTTATTGGTGTAATTTCATTCATCTTTTTTTAAATACCACGAAAATTATTTATTATTCAACTTTTTTTAACTTCATTCCGTAATTATTAACACCTTTTTTAGGTTTATAATCTTCACGAAATATTAATTTGTTTTCTCTTTTGAATTTATTGTAGTTAACATAATGATGGTGTCTGCCATATCTCCATACAAGCTTTGTAACATCTGGGTGTAATCGCATTTGCATATTTGATTTAGGGATAGTGCCTTCTTCTGCATAGAACTCATCTGTATTACCACCCTTGAGTGTTTGTGTATTCGCTTTCTCTTGTAAGAAAACATTAAATTGTATTGTACACCAACCTTTCTTCAGTATTCGCAAAGACAAATCTGTATCTTCGTTATATCTACCCCTCCATCTATCTGGTAAAGGTAAATCATTTCTAATTAGATTACATGAGTATATCCTAGTGTTGACTGTGAATGGTCCATATTGATGTGCCCATTTATCTATAACAAAGAATGTATAATTAGGTCCTGCCATTCCAACATTTTTATATCTGAGTACAAAATCTTCCATGACTTTGAATGGTGTGCCATCTATACATTTTATCTCAAGGTTATTTTGCCATCTTCTAAAGCATTTGATGTTATCGTCCATAACCCAATGCCATTTGTAACCTCTATCTATTGAATGTTGCCATATAAAGTTACGAGCAGGTCCGGGTCCCTTAGATTTTTTATCGCCTAAATCGTCACAAGTATCGTAATCGTCTTGATATGTCTTATCTAACACCAGTATATTCTTCTTCGGCACCACCTTCGCATACTCTGAGTACTCTTGTTCTTCTACAACTACTGTGTAAGGAACACCCATTTCTTCTAATGCCTTGATAGTTAATCTACTATCTGCTCTGCCCTTAGATGGAATATATATTGGGAATTGGTTTTTAACTGCCAAATGCCTTATCCTTAATTACATTCTTTTCTATCTTTGGGTACCAAATAAACTTTGTTTTATCTGTATAATCTTGTTTGATTAACTGAAAGAACTTATCCATAGATTCTTTATTAACAAAATTGACTGTTAATGATTTATATGGCGATTGGTCTTCGTGGTCAAAAGATGGCATATCTTGCCAATGTTCCTCTGTATCAAGCCATTCTCGTGAATTATGGTCTGGCTGAAAAACAATGGTTTCTAATTCTTGTTGTTCAAAGCCAAGATTATCTAGGTCAAAACCAATATCGTTTAACATATCCATTTCAAATTTAAGTAATTCATAATCCCAAGTGCTATCTTCTGATAATCTATTATCTGCAATTCTATATGCTTTTACTTGGTCTTCTTTCATATCATGGGCAACATGAACTGGTACTTTTTTCATTTTAAGATGTTCTGCACCCATTAATCTTGTATGACCAACAATCACTACATAGTCTTTATCTACAACGATAGGTTGCCTCCAACCATATTTCTCTAAAGACTTTGCAATCTTTTCTGCATTTTGATTTTTACGAGGATTGTTTTCGTATGGCTTTATTTTATCTATTTCAACCATTTCTACTTTCATCTTTTACTCCATGTTTTTGCTTTAAGCCTTTGTTTTTACTAATTATAATAAGCTGTATTGCCCATCTTCTATTCTAATATGTTTTGTTTCTTCTTTGCTTCTTCTTAATTTATAAACATCTTTTAAAGAAAGTTCGTTTGCTTTTAACTTCTCATACAATGCATAATTTATAATCTTAACTTCAGACATCAATGCTTCGTATGCCTCATCTAAGACTTCTTGTTGTTCTGGTGTCAAACCATTATCAATTAATATATCAACCATAGGTCTGCTCATAACATCTGGTTTTATAATTAAAAAAGAACTCTCTTTGACCTATTTCGCCATATACACCTTGTTCTCTTATCTTTTTAGTAATTACTTTTGTTTGATTATTTTCAAAATCTCTATGTATTACCAATGCAGTATCAGCCATATTAGCCCAATGTGCTGAACCACTTACTTGATATAAATCTGGTGGAGGTATAACTCCTGCATCATTTCTATGTAATTTATGAGGGTGTGCAACCATACATACCCACATATCATGGTTTCTTGCAAACTGTTGGCATTTGGCAATAACATCTCTTATATGTTCATCTTCTCTTTTATGTGCATCTCTATTTGAACTTACTTGATTGAATGGGTCTATAACCAAACCTCTTATGCCAAATCGTTGTTTAGATGCTTTTGCCTTATCTAAAATATAATCAATCGTTGGGATATCATCTTTTGCCTCAAGGAATTTAAAATGTGTATTTAAGAAATCAACACCTGCATTTAATTGTTCTTGGCTTATTCTTTCATAAACTCCAATATCAAAAGGTTTTCTGCATCTTTTCTCTAATAATCTTCTTATATGATTTGGTGTTGAATGTTCTGGTGAATATATAAGAAATCGCCAATGTTGTTGTTCTGCCAAATTCATGAGTATTTGGTCAAGAAAATTAGATTTTCCATGATTGGGAATGCCTGTAATAAGATTAAATGTGGTTGGCATAATCTTATATATTTCATCTAATTTTTCAAAACCTGTTGAGATAGCTTTTTGGGTATTGCCATCATACATATTTTGTATTTGGTCTCTATAATCTATGGCAGAATGTAAATCTTCTATTGGAAATTCTTTAGCATTGGCTATAACCATACCAAGTGTGTCTTCGCCATACATGACAAGACAGTCGTTGGCATCTTTGATTTGCTTTTCTTTATCATCTGTACTATCTTTATATGTAGGAAAATCAACAACTTTACAGATATCACGACCAAACCTATGTATCAACTCAAGTCCAAGAGCCTTTCCTGCATCATCATTATCTGTGGCTATGATTACCTCTTCAGCATTCCATATCCATTCAGTCTCCTCAAAAGCAGTAAATCGTCTATCTTTCAAATCAAATTTAGGTGTTTTAGGTGCACCATCTGGTAAACTTACAACATCTCTAATGCCTATCTGCATTAATGAGAGGACATCCATCTCGCCTTCTACAAATATCACTCTCTTTTTTGCTTCAGGGTTTTCTTCCCAGACCTTTTTGAGATTGTCTACATTATATAAACATTTCATAGCATCTTTTTCTTGATGAAAACGTTTATCTTTACTTCTATGTTTTATATTTACTATTTTACCATCAAGATAATAGGGAAAACAAAGTTTACCATTTTGTGAGTATAACTTCATTTCTGTAATAGTTGTTGGGTCTATCTGTCTTTTTATTAACCAAGCATATGCCTCATCTGATAATGTTTGTGTTTTTGGCACAAAGGGCATTACATTTTCTTTTCTTTTAAATTTAGAAAAGTTATTTGGTTTTATTATGTTTTCGTGAACTGACCCTTTCCATTCACAATGATGGCAATGCCATAAAGCCATATCTTGATGAAGATTTACAGATAAACAAGGTTCATTTCTGTTTTTATTTCTTGTATGTGAGCATTTAGGGCAAATCACTTTTTGTTGTTCTTGTTGTGAGTTGACTCTTATGCCTTCATTTATTAATTGTTCGTGAATATTCATTGTTGTTTTCTCCCTGTATTAACCAACTAATTGGTTTAAGTTTATTCGTTCTTCTTTATTTTCTTCTAGGGTCTCCCATCTCCTCTGATTAAGCCATGTTGTTAAATGTGGTATATAACGTATGTCTTTGTTTTTATTTACCTTATTATATTTTTGAACCTTTTCAAATAACTCTTTTTTTATAATTACTATATTTGGTTCTGTTGTAAGTTTTTGCCATAAATCGTGTGCCTTTTTCTTAGAACCATCTTTTCTTGGATATTCATTCCATAATTCTACAAATTCTGTTTCGTACTTTAATGGTTTATTATTATTGGTTAATTGGGGTTTCATAGTGATACTAGGGGGGGTATCAAATTGAACAGGGTGGGTTTCAGTCTGATACCCTACCATCAAAGTATATAAATTAGATGTTTGCCTTTTACTATCATTGATATCGGCAAATCGTTCTTGAATTTGTATAAGTCCTAATTGTTCAAGGTTTTTTAATGCTCTTATTATTGTAGACCTACTCATTTCAGTAATTGAAATAAGGGTTTTAAAACTTGGGAAACAGGTATTTTTGTCATCAGCATAATTGGCAAGAGATATCAAAACAAGTTTATTGGTACCATTTCCAGTTTTTTGTTTTGATGCCCAATCTAATGCTGACCAACTCATAGTATCTCCGTAATAATAATTGGTGGTTTATATGTTGCTAATATCTTCTTTCTTAAAATATAATCTCTTGTTCTTGTTATCTTTGATTTTACATCTTCAATTATTTCAATGCCTTGATTATTTATATATTTAAAATCAGCAGTATATCGTCCAATCTTTACACCATTCACAATCAATGGAAATGCTGGGTGGACTTCTAAATTTGATATATATTTTTTTATTTGCATCTGTTCTAAAATTAAATATCTGTCTAGTTCTTTTTTTGAATCAAACCTTATTCCTTTGTAGAATTGCTTTTTTGCGTTGTATTTGTTCCGCATAAAGGTCTGTCCCTGTTACTTGATTATTAGTAAATATAAATAACTTCTCTGCCTCAGCCCATCTTGGCATTCTATCGCCTTTAGCCCATGACTCTATATTTCTATAATGAGTATCTAATTCTTTAGCGAAACTCTTATAGTTATAACCATTCATTTTTATATAATCTTTTAATCTCATTAATACCTTTTAAAATAAAAAAATTATTATGTAAACACAAAAAAGGTTTACTTCTTGAAATTAATCTATACTATGTAAATTGAACGAAGAACGAAGAACGAGGTAAAGATGAAAAGTAACAATCCATTTGCCACTCATGGCATCACTCATTTATCACATAGTTCTATAAATACTTGGTTAACAGACCCTGCAAGATTTATTGCCGACAAATTATTTGGCATTAGAGATAGAGGCTCTGCATCTATGCATAGGGGAACTGCAACAGAGTTTGGTCTTGCATTAAAATATACAGAAGATGCATGGGAAATAGACGTTGATATGGTTGAACAAAAATTTAATCAATTATGCCAAGACGATTTGATTGATGTAGAAGACGATAGAAGATGTAAAGAAAAAGAACAATTAAAAGAATATTCAAATATATTAAATAAACATTTTGATTATTCAAATTTGATATATTACCAAAAGAAAATAGAAATAACATTAGAAGATTTACCAGTTCCACTAATTGGTTACATAGATTTTCTATTTGAAGATACCATAGTTGATTTAAAAACTACAGCAAGAATGCCTTCTAAAGCCTCTGATGCGAATAAAAGACAAATGGCATTATATCACATGGCTTACCCAGAACATCAATGTAATGTCGTTTATGCCTCACCAAAAGCATATTCAAAGTTTGTAATAGATAACGAAGAAATAAAATACCATCAAAAGCAAATCAAATCAGTAGCTTTTGGGTTAATGAAATTCCTTGCTATCAGTGACGATAAAGAGGAATTAGCTTCAATTATCCACCCTAATTATGATTCGTGGACTTGGAGTGAATACTATAAAGAGCAATCAAGAAACAAAATAAAACAATGGAGTTATAAATGAACCAAGAAAAACAAATACCTATTACTGGTGCATCTGGTATTGCAATCGGTGGTAGACCAAAAGAAGTAAATATAAAACCTAAAGGCGAACAAACCAAAACACTGGTTGAAGCTCTAAATAAATTTCAAGAATTAAATATTACTGCATTAAAAGGTACACATAATACTTATTTCAAAAGTACATATGCTGATTTAACTGCCGTCATTGATGCTTGTAATCAAGGTGCTCAATATGGACTGTGTTTTACACAACAAGTTCATTATAAAAATTTAATACTTGATAAACAAATAACAGATACATTTAAAGATGGTTCTACCAAACAAACAGGTGGTCAAACTGTTACAAGAGATATTTGGGTAAGAACAACCATTTATCATATACATGACGATAAGACCATTGAATGTGATGTACCTGTTTTAATAAATAATGTTGAAAAAGATAACCCACAAAAAATGGGTTCTGCCATAACATATGCAAAGAGGTATGGTTTACAGGCATTATTTGGTCTTGGTCAAGACGACGATGGGAATTCTGCTTCTGGTGTATCTGATAAGGGAGGAAAAAATGGATAACACAAAAAAATATGACGAAACCAATCGTGGGGTTTTATTTAACATATCATCAACAGATGGTGAACCCGATTGGAAATTAATTCAACAAGGTAAAATTAATATCAATGGCGACCAATTAAGAGTTATTGGTATAAAACGTCTTAATCAAAAGGGCGAAGAAATTGTTGAATTATACAGAGCCATGGGAACTTTGAAAAAAGCAGACCAAGTAAATGAAAAAGACCCTTATGCAAAGGGTGTGGTAAATGCTTTGGTTGATAAAGGTGCCATGATTATATCTGGTTGGAAAGAACAGAGCGAAAGAGGTAATAAATATATATCTCTTAGACTTAGGGATTTTTCAGATAATACTGGTTATGAAACCAAACAAGAAAACCCAGACATAAGAAAAGATGTTGATACATCTGCACTTGAAGATATTGATTGGTAAAAGGGAGCGAACAATGAAGAAACAAACACAATATGATAATATCAAGGCACATCTTGAAGATGGAAAAAAAATAACACCTATTGATGCATTAAATCAGTATGGTTGTTTTAGACTTAGTGCAATTATCTTTACATTAAGAAAAGAAGGTTTATCAATTATAACTAATTTTAAAACAGTAAATGGCAAAACATTTGCAGAATATGAGTTAGTTAATAATTAATGCCAAACTTTAAAATTCAGAGGATAAAGAGCAAAAAATTTTTAGAATATCTTTCTAATCAAGAATGTTGTTTATCCTCATTTTCTACATATCCGTGTAATGGTAATATCCAAGCCCATCATCTACTGAAACCATATGAGGGAAGTAGAGGTATGGGAATGAGGTCAAGTGATAATAATGCTGTTCCACTTTGCTATGCACATCATGCACAACTTCATGATAGTTTTGGTAACGAAGATTTATTTTGGTTGTTATTTAGATTATCTGAAGATTTTGGCAGAGATACAGCAAAAAAATACTGGGAGAAATTCAATGCAAAAAATTGATGAAGAAGAAATACATAAGGCAGTTGCTTGGTTACGTGATTCGGCAGGTCTTTGTGCTGAAGCAAAAGCAACAAGAGTTTACTTAGAGGCATTTTCTAAATCATTAAAAGCAATTCTAATGAGTAAACATATTGATTTGCCAATCTCTGCTCAAGAAAGAGAGGCATATGCAAGTCAAGAATATCAAGACCATTTAAAAGCAGTTAAGATTGCTATTGAACGTGATGAAAAAAATAGATACCGTAGAGAAAGTGCTATGGTCAAAATAGAAACTTGGAGAACACAAGAAGCGAACCTTAGAGCTATCAAACTATAAACGTCGTACCAGTTGGTTTGTGGTCTAGGGTATGATTATACAAAAAAAATGATTTCAGCTTTTTTTAACTCTAGTAAGGGTTGTAGATGTCAACAAAAAAAGACAATAATGATGAAGAATTTTTTGAAGACTGCCCTATAGCCGTTGCAGAGTACGAATCTGAGGTTGGAGTTCGGTCTGTAAAGAAACAATCTCATTATGAATATTTTGTAAATTCATTAAATATACATGATGAGTATGATGTAAAAATACCTAGTGGTATAACTGCAAATTATGGCAGATATGCAGATTTGGTTAACGTAAAAAAAGTTTTTATAAATATAAAAAAATAGGTTGACTGGTACTAGTTACAATTTACCAATAGAATCATTCATTAACATTTCATGGGAGAAAACGATGAATGATAAAAATCTTAATACATATATTAAATTAACCTATCCAGATGGCGATATTGAATTTTGGAATTTAAATTCTGATGTCAAAGAATTAGAACGACTTCAAAAAATCCATAATAATAATATCAAAATTGATTTCGTGAAAGGATATTAAAATGAATGATATTCTTAACGATATAGAAAAACTAACAGATATCAAAGAATCAGTTGGTTTATTTTCAACTTCAACAATTCAATCTCTTATTCAAAACATGATTGATGAAAAACAATCAATCGTAAAAGATTTTGAAAAAGAAATACCTTCACACATTGATGAATTAAATAGAAAATTAAAGGGAGAAATATAATGGGTATGAGTTCATATATATTAGATTTAGAAGATAAATTTATAGATATAGATGTACCAGAAATAATTAAAAACTCTGATACATTACAAGAAGCACAATTTAAGGCAGAAGAAACAAGGGCAATAAATTATAATTTTATCCCATCTTCTGGTCTTGATGAAAAGGTAAAAGAAATGTGGGATTTACATTGGGAGAAATATAATGTCTAAACCAATTCTTTGTTCAGAAATTTTATCTGGGTTTACACAACCTAAAAGAGCAATCGCCCTCTATCAAGGAGGCAATATTGCCGACGATATGATAAGACAAAAACAAAAGGCATTTGTAGATGCACAAAAATTTGTCATCAATCCCAAATTGGTAGAAAATGCCTTTAATATATCTTTACAGAAACCATCAATTTTACTTGAGATGTTAGAAGACATGAAAATGCCTTTTGATAATCTTTGGATTGAATGGGACGAAGAAGCAAGACAACAATATATGAAATCTTATTGGGATAAATCTGAATTTCACTTTCATTTAAAAGATGAACACCCAGAAAGAGTTGGTTATCATATATCAAAATTCACTGATATATTAGACGATAGTTATTTTCTATATGAGTCTTGGTTCTATGTTGAAAAAGGTAATGATTCAGATTTTTCAAAACATGTAGGTGGAAAATTTTATTCTCCAACAATGTGCCAGATTATTCTTGAAGAAGAACCAAACTTTGAAGATGAATTTGCAAAGGTTGAACTTCTTGATGAATTACCAAAAGGTAGCAGAATACAAGACCCAGAACAATTTAAGGTCAAGGCATTGGCGATAGGTGCAAAATTCTTGGGAGGTTGGTATTTTATGAAACATTGCCCAGAAAAGTTTATTCTTAAATCAACAATGACATCACATGACGACCAATATAATCATTTATTAAAAATGGTTAAATATAATAAATCTCACGAATTTAATTGTCTTAAAGATATTTGTTATAGATTATCTATTGCACAATCTGCATCAATGCATTGGTCTGTACCATCTTGGAAATTCAAAGAGGGATATACAACAGAAGAAATACAAGCACACGAAAATAATCTTGTAACTTCTACTGAAGGCGATACAAGATTTTTAATATCTTTATTTTCTTTATTAAATCAGAGTTTGCATACTCAAGAAGTTGTGCAACCAGATGAAAAGATAATCCATACCAAATTAGGTAAAAGAGTACCTAGAAATGAATATAAAGTACTTGATATAGATTTATCTACCAACAAGGTTAGAAAGGTCTACAAGACAAGATTTCAAGGTAAAGGTAATCCAAAGAGACAACATACAAGACGTGGACATTACCGAAGACTACGAGATATTGATGGCACTATCAAAAGAAAGATATGGATTAAATCTTGTATTGCAGGAAATGCAGACCTTGGGATTATTGAGAAAGATTATAATTTTAAATCTTAAAATAAAATATTTCTATAATTGTAAAAAAAATACCTTTTATGTGTTGACTTTTATAATTATAGAAATTACTATGTATTCATCATTTAATTTTTATGGGAGAAAACAAATGACAAAATATACTTACTCAGACGAACTTGTATCAGATTTACACAAAGATGCTTGGGGTTTTAGACCTCGTGAGAAATTTTGGTTTTATTGGGAAATTTCAGACCAAGATGCCAAACAAGCAATTTGGGATAACCTTATTGATGATATGGTTAAAAACCAAGCTGAAGAAATTCAAACTAAAAAAGACAATGCTTCAATGCTTGCTGAGAGAATTAAAAGAGTTTGCAAGTTAGGTGCTAAGAATTACAGAACTGCAATTAAGTGGATAATTGAAGCAGATGAGTTAGAGCCTGACTTTCAATATGGTGGTGACCATTTAGCTTGGCATTACCATATCGAATACAAACACAGTAAATTATTTAAACTAGCAGGGGTAGCATAGAGCTACCTCTTTTCATTTAACTTAAAACGGGAGAAACAAATGTTAAATACTAAATTATTTGAAGAAGAAATGGAAAAAATAAACTTCTCAATAGATATTCAAGATATTGAGGGGATACCTACTGAAATGGGTAGAAAATTGGTTAGAACCGATACAGATACTCCACTAGGTATAATCAAATCTAAATATAAACCAATCTTACATAAACA
>Ga0222719_10005666_pt1 | contig 10733 bp, 9 predicted proteins | sample C33_34DmetaG_FD_165039 | JGI IMG/M metagenome (GOLD analysis project Ga0222719, IMG submission 165039) | Estuarine water microbial communities from San Francisco Bay, California, United States - C33_34D | ecosystem: Environmental > Aquatic > Marine > Unclassified | place: USA: California...
GCTTATGATAAACATGCAAGAATAATATTTAAAAAAGATAATAACTTATTTATAATAGATCCATGGAAACAGACGATAGATAAAGGAACAAAAGATTTAATGAATTTATTACCAAATCTAAGTTTTATAAAAAGAAAATCAGAACAAACAACAGAAGGGTCTTGTGTTGCGGTATCATATGCGAGGGCTTTATATATGGCAGATAAAGGAATAGATGTAATAAATAATGAAATACCATTTGATTACATTGTGTTAACAAGTAGATTAATATCAAAATTTCGTGTGAAAAATTGATTGATATATTTACATAATAAATGCTGTTTTCATCAAGTTGTTCATTTTTTCAAAATCATTACGATATTTGTTTTTTTTTACCCATTGAATAAATTGGTTTGTATCAATAGGATCGCATTCAATCCTAAAGACATAATAGAATAGTGTGTTATACATATGAGCTTCATCATCCATAATATCAATTGTTGCTATATCAAAACGTCCAAAATTCTCTTCACATAGTTTTACTGCTTTATCAAAACCATAATCTTCTATAAATCTCACTGTTGAATATTTAATTGAAAAAATATAATCACTAAGTCTTTCTAATAGAAAATCTGTTAAATCAATGTTTTCACCAAGGTTTTCTTCTAAATTTACAATATCAAAATCAGGAGTTGCGTGTTTATATAAACCATGCTTGAAGATTGTAAGTTGTGATTTTAACTCTTGTTCAGTTAACATTTCTATAATACTAAAATAACTTTTATCACTTTTGCGCACAAAGTTAAAAAATAATATTCAAATTACCAGTAATTCTTCTATTATTTTGTATGTACATATAATGTTGTACTTTCATTTGATATCTTCATATAATTTTCGTGAATAAATTTCCAAAATTATATAATACCTAATTAAGACGTTAATGCGAGAAACCTAAAAAATGCTGCTGTGGATATCTAAAGTTTTGCGAAACCTTGCGCGCCATATTGAGGTCTTCGCGCTGGCGTACATTGTGCGACGCACTGTGTCGTGTGGTCCGTGGTGGTCGACACAGCGTCAGCAAATAAAAAGCGCGGCAACCAACACTAACGACGCTGAACCAAACACTTACACATGGGGTACAGTGTACCAAGAAAATCACGACTTTCTACTACCATACCCATCAATCGTCGATGACACCGAATCAATCGCTGGGATGGTAGACCTAGTTAGAAATGGCTGGGTTAAGCCGGGCGCTATCGTGCTCAACCTGGGTGGCGGCAGATTTGACGTAGGTCCAATATGGATTGAAAATCAAGTGTCAAACATAAAGGTTCTCACGGCAGACCCATTTCGACGCACAGTGGAACACAACCTTTCTGTACAGACCGAAATAGAAGCTGCTGGAGGTGCGGATGTCGTAATGTCTATATCAGTGCTCAACGTGATAAAGGAGGTAAACAATCGTGTAGAACATGCTGTGATTGCACACCGCTCAATGAAAGACGGTGGTCTTGCTTACTTTAAGGTATGGGCTGGCTGCTGGCCTGCGCGTGGACTTGGAAACGGAATACAAGATTTGGAGCGTGGCACCTATCAGTTGCAGCGCTGGGCAGATGCGTATCTGCTGGAGTTGGAAGCTGTCTTTGGTGCTGGACAGGTGTTCGCCGACAACACCACAAATTTGCTCATAGCTGTGAAAAAGGCGTGAGAGTAAAAATAATAAAAGCTTATTTTTCTTTTATAAATTTGCAAAAGTTAAAACTAGTTCAATGGATCATACCATCTTTTTCTTCTCTGGGCTCTTCTTTCATCAGCGTATTTATTATATGCATTCTGATATTGTTTAGTTGAACGGAGTTGATCAACCTCCAACTCAAATTTTTTAATTTCTTTACAAACAAATTGCTCACATTTTTGATTTAAATTTCTACACTCTGAATCTTCCACACATAAAACCTTTACTTTATTTTTTTTTATAGAATTAGTTTCTTTATTTTGTTCTGCTTTTTGTTCTATTTTCTTATTAAGTTGTATTGCCTTTTTCAAATTTTCTTGGATAGTTTTATCTGCGTCTTGTTTATTTCTTTTTGTTATTGCATCAAAAATTTCTTTAATAAAATGATTATTATTAATACTATACTTTTCACGTACAAAATGCTGTATAGAATCGATATGTTTTTGATTTTTTATTAAATTTTCGTTTAATATTCCAATTTTGTAATTTAGTATTTCTAATTTTCTTTTTTTTTCTTTATCTTCTAATGAGTCTGTACATTTAATAATTTCATTTTTTTCTTCAATAAATGTTGTCAGTTCTTTCATGAAGTCTTCGCGTATACTAAATGCTTCAATATAATCTAACTTTATAGTTAATTTTAAATCATTGGCTTCTGATAATACCTTTGATTCTTTAGATTGTGAAAATGCTATAGCATCTTTACTTTTATCGGTCAATTTTAATACTGATTTACTACTCATGTTAATTTTTCTTTACATTATTAACAGATTTTAATATTATTTAGGTTTTTATATATCTTGGTTTATTCTGTTTAATTAATTTTTGTAATGATTTAAGTTCGTTTAATTGTAAAATTAACTCATTCATATCAATTAACTTTTTCGCATCATTAGTACTTTTTGCTTTGATAGATAAATTATGCGAAGACTTGTTTCTTGAAGTAGGTAAGCTTTTGGGTTTGCTATTCACCATTTTATAATTATAGAATATTAAAAATCACTTTTCATTTTTACTAATTTTTTCACAAAAATAGATATATAAAATTTATTATACTAATAATGAGATGTGTTATGCTTATTATTGATGAAAATAAAATTTATGAAGAAATATCATTGGAACATAAACTAAAGTGTCGCATCTAATATCATTTATCCAAAAATATAAAGATTACATTGAAAATAATATTATGAAATATATTGATAATATAATTCAATCTTTATTATGTTTTTGTTTTTTAATATTATAAGAATTCATTAATGACTTCAATGGAATGTCGAAAATATATTTTTCTAATAATTTCTTTTGAACATTTAATAATTTATGATATGAATCATTATCATTATTTAACTCATTGATTTTTTTAATAATGTCTTATTTTGTCTGAATATGACATTCGTCTGGTATTAAAAAATTATAATATAATTTACGTTTATTTATTAATACTAATGTATTTGCAGAAATAGCTTCAATTACAGAATTACCACGAATAATTCTTCCATTCAATTTAACAAAATATTTGGCATTTACTAAATTAATGAAATTTGTAGATATTAATTGATTATGTAAAATAATTTTTTCTTTTGTATGAATTGATGTATTTTACATGTTATATTTTGATTTAAAACAACATCATAATTAAAATATGGTTTATAACAAAACATATTATTTTCAATAATTAAATAACACCATAATACTTTTGTATATTGTTTAACTATATAAGATGGAACACATATATTAATAGAAATTACAATATCATATTTACTAAAATCAATTGTTTTTACATCAATACTATAAAAGCCATTTGGTATATTAGATCCAGGAACTTTATGTATGTTCTTGTCCTTTTATATTATTGAGTGTTTCTGTTTTTAATAAATCTAAATTTAAATTTGGATACATTTTTAATAAATGTTACATTCTTCTTCTTTTTCAACATTAACAATATAAAAATCTGTATCAAATGTTCCAAATATACCTATAATTCCACTTCTCATTTGAGAAGTAGATAATATATTTTTAATATATTTTTCAGTAATTGAACATACATATAAATCATTACAAACAACTTGTTTTAATAAACAAATTTTCATTATTTATAACTACTTCAATAACATAATACCTATATATATATGGATTTTATGATTATAGATGTTGAAGGATCTGAATTATCATTATTACAAAGTATAAATTTTGAATTCCCTATATTTTGTTATTATATTATAGAAGCTCATTCAAATGAACAAGAAAAAAATAAAGCATTTGGTGAATTTTTAAAATTGAATGGATTTACATTTAAAGAAAGACAACGTGGAAATGAAATTTGGATAAATCATAATTATTTTAGAAAAGATTTATTCAATGTTTAATTTTTGCCCAAAAGTAAAAAGGAAATGCATCATTTGGTAATCCATCAGGAAAATGATTTCTATACATCAAGCGATAAAGTTCAAAAATGCAATATTGCCAATAATCAAGAATGTATTATTTGTAGATAGTGGAATTGAATTTAGAAGGAAATTCAAAAAAACATAATCACAATAGCTCTTTGGAATAAATTAAATTTTATTAGGATGATAAAAAGTAGTTTTATTTTTTTGCTTCATAAGACTTCACTTCTCGTGCACTGGTGGGGACCTCAAGACAGCAAGACGCAGTGAGCAAGTCTACAAGCGTCTTGTTCTCGTAAGCATCAAGAACTCTTCCTGCCAAAGCTAGTTCGTGATGCGGAGAACTTCCCCTGAGCCTGATTGTGCTTCGGAAACAGACAACCCACCTCATCCTGTTCCGAAACACAATCAGGAATCCACATCATCTGATGAGGACTACGACAAGAATCCTCACAACAACAACGACTGTTGTGAGGGTATGAAAGACAGATGTAGGCATTGTGGTCTGAGAAGCAAACCACTGTTCTACGGTTCTCACACGTCAGGATGGTGTTGGCTACCAGATTTACAGAGGAAGTGCTCTGTTTGTAGGAGTTTGAAACATACTGTTCGTCATTGTCCTCTGCGTAAGATGGGGGCAGATGACTACTGTCAAGTATGCGGTATCGTTTTTAGGAAAGGCAAGGTTGGGAATATAAAAGCATGTTCTCAAGACGAGTGCACTTCCACATATAGATTGATGTGGACTCAGGACACTGACGGTGAAGACAGCGATTTCCACTCGGACAGAGAAGAAGACAATGAGGCTGGCGCTCCTGTGAAAATGATCAGTGATCTGAATCTTAAGAAGTGATTTAATAAATGTTCAACATGTCATAAGAATGTGTTGGCTATGACTGGAACACAAAAGCATTGTGATTGATTTTCTTTTAGACATGATTTTACCTTTTATCCTGTCATAGATACAATTGAACAATGTATGAGAAAATAGATTTTCAGGAAGAAGCAAAAGAACTTATCAAGAACAATGAAAATTGTAATATCAATGCCTACTGGTAGTGGTAAAACTTACACATGTTCGTCATCTATTGTTAAAAAATTTGTCTTATACTTGTTCATTGATTTAAATAACAAGTACAAGACCTAATTCAAAAGCAACAAGGAAATACAATTAGGATCATGAATTATTACTCAATTGAAGAATTATATAAAAAAAGAAGATGAGATTCATAAAGAATGGGAAGAATTTATGAATGATGATAAATATAGTTATTATTTAAAAAATAATATTGAATTATGAAAAACAAGATTAGAACAATAGTATTTACAAATATATTCTTGAACTAAATTGTAATTCATATCATATTGTCCGATCCCATCTTTATATAAGCTGGGGGACACCGCCGTGTAATTCTTCAAATTTATCTGTAAGATGTTTGTCACATTCGTTATACAATATATATTAATATCCATTGAATAAGGTTCTTTTCTTAACGGGTGTATCTAAAGAAGAGTTTGACTTACATTCATTATATTTACAAGCAGTTTTTCTGTCTAAATAAACATTTAGGATAAATAGTATTTAACTGCTGATAATTTATAATCATTACTTTTATGTGTAGGTATTTTATTATAATATCTAATTATTTATAGTTTTTTTTATTAATTCTAATTCATCTTTAGTAATATTCAATTGACTATAAATATCATTTTCACATTTAATATTACTAAGGGAAATATTTTTAATATTTTTAATTACTAAATCTCTTCCATGTATATTATCAGTCATAGTTATTTTATTTAAATATTTAATTAATTGTGAATTTATTAGTATAGTTAATCCTTCATATTCTGATAAATCATTAATTAACATATATAACATATTATCACTAATATTATATACTCCATCTTTATCCAAAGATGGCATTAAATATCCACCAGAACACATAATTATTTTTGGTTTTCCATAATCTAACATTTTATAATTATTATAATAATAAACTCCAGGAAGAGTATGACTTTTATTAATTTTATCAATAATCTTATATTTATATGTTTCATCATAGTTTTCTTTTATGTCTCCATTTTTAATATGTGATTTTCTTATTCTTTGAGTGCATATTTTTTTATTAGTTTTTTGGTATAACGCTTTTTTAATATCAAGTGTATTCCACTGTTTTTTTATTAAGTTTGACACTTTATTAATAAGATTAATATCTTTAGTAGATAGAGTTAAGGGTAATTCGTCTTTTTCATTTATTGTGATAATTGAATTCTCAATTTTTTCCCCTCTCATAAATGCTGTTTTAGTTTGACAACTTTTTACAATATTTTTTTTTATTAGGAAATAACTGAAATAAGTGCCAATATTTGGAAAATATTTATTACTTGTATTTAATGATAAATACATTATCTCCATAAAATTACTTATATATGACCTATTTTTATCCTGATTTGTTATATAATTTTTTATATTAGTAGGAACTATAAATAATAATAGAGCATTGTCATATATATTTTTTATTGAATACCTAATAAAATCTAAATATAATTTATTATCACCTGTTGCTTTTTGTGATTGATATGGTGGATTACCAATAACAGCATCAAAACCATCAATATCCAATTTTTCTTTAATATCTAATTCTAATGTATTTCCTTCATTATAGTTTAATTTATATTCATTATAAGGGTCTATCAATAATTTACAGATAAATATATTTGTAGAATTAATATCGCTAAAATACAAACAGTCTTCAACAATTGTTTTATATCTCTCTTTTTCATCAGGAATAGTTTCTTCAAGACCATTCATAAATCTATCAATTATATCTACAATAAATCCACCTTTACCAGAACAAGGTTCAAATACTTTCTTTATAGACGTCCAGAATTCAATAGGTATTTTATCCAACATTTCTTGTCTCAACTTAAATGGTGTAGAAACTTCGGCATTACTTTTTTTTTCAAGTTCTTGTGGTATTAAATACTTGTCAATCAAATTAGATAGTTCTCTATTATTTTTAATATTTTTCATAAATAGTTCTTTCACAGTTCTAATAATCTGATTAGTTTCTTTATCATCTTTCATATATTTCATATACACATTGATAAATTTTTTTATTATTTTTGCATCAATTGAATTACCCCACCAACTTTTAGTTTGGTCAATTAGGATATTATATACGTAGTCATTATTTTGAATTAATTCAAACATTTCTACAAACGATGTTTTTTTATCATGAATTGTTAATAGACATATAAGAGGAATAATATGTTTTAGAATATCCATATAGTTTATTTGTTTTTCTTCTTTTTCATCTTTATTACTTGTTTCTGATGATGTATCTATGTCTTCATTATCAACTTTTGTTTTTTCAATGCCTTTTTTAATTTTTTCATCTTCCTCCAAAAATTTATCTATTAATTCTTTTTCTTTTTTTGTAGGTGTTGTATTACTAAACATAGCATTAAATATTTTTTGTTCTTCTTTTGTAAGTAATATTTCTTTAAAACGAAGACGATTTAAGAAATGATTAAGTGCATTTTCAGTATTAGATGAATAAATTTCATATACATTTTCACACAAAGTTGAAATCTTAGAAGCATCATTACCGAAAGAAGGCATCCAATGGTCACCGTTTAAATTGATAAGTCTTTCTTGTAAAATAAATTTTGTTGCTTCTCTTGGGTGCATGTCTGGTTTTATCACTGATGCATAATTAATTAGAGAAGTTTCGATTACTCTATGAATATTTAAATCTATCACAAACCCACATTTCTTATTTTTTCCTTCTGTCATACAACGGAACATCATTTGATAAATCATGTCAAAGCCTGTGCTATTGTTTAATAATAAGACTATATCGCAATTTTCAATAGATACTCCAAGACTGCACTGTTTTCCACTTAATACCAAAACCCCCTTTTTTTGGAAATTTCTTGCTTTAATACGAGCATCTTCAATTGTTTGTTTAGGATTACTGGTTTGTTTGCTATTAATACAAATGATATCATAATCAGGAATAACATTATGTTTTTCCAAAAGTTTTGTCGTTGCTCTTGATATTTTATCAATATCGTTTTGAGGTAAGAATGCCATAACAATCATAGGTTCATAACGAAAATCTGATTCACCTATAAATCTGGAATCAATGGATTGGTCTTTACAAATCTTTTCAATTCTCTTCATAAATACAACATTATCTTTATAGTCTTTATCAGGTATTCCTAAATTATTTTTCTTTCCAAAAATTTTATACCACAATTTCAAATTTTCTTGTTCATTTTGAAATTCAGCTTTTTTTATAATTTCATTTTTGTTTGTTCCTTGTTTGAGAAGGAAACAAGCGTCAGTTGACCATCCATAATCATTATCTTTTGTATCTTTTATTATTTCTTTTACAATATCGTTTTTAATTTCGTCAGTCAACAACCATAGTTCTGGATATTTGGAATATTCAGTAATAATGTTCTCAAAAGAATACTTTGTAATTATATCATTAATTAGATTGCCATGTTTTTCTACTAATCTATTAACATTGTTTTCAAGTGTAATATTTTTACAAAGTTTTATATCTTCTAAATCCCATAGAATTCGGCAATCTTTTGGAATATTATAGTCATTAATCGGTTTCAAATATGTTGCAGTAATCTGAACTGTAAATGATGATTGACCATAATATTCTAGTGTTTTCTTTGCCATCTCGGTCGTTCCTCCATTGTGAGATTCATCAACAAATCTCATATCAAAGTTCATCTTTTTCAACCATGCAATACTTTTTGGTTTTGGGTCATTTTGGTCTTCCGTTTTCGTTTGTAAGAATTGTTTAGAACAAATAACAATATTCTTTTTGGTTAAATCTGGTTTTTTATTACAACCATTTAATATGATTACATTAAAATCATTTAACTGAATGCAATCAAAAACTTTACGTTGTTGTTCAATAGTTTCATTTGGAGCGGTTGTAATTATCAAATAATTGCATTCATCTTTATCTTTACTATCTTCTATAATACAACCACCAATAATGTAACTTTTTCCACTTCTTTGAATATGTCCCCATAGAATTCTTTTCTTATCAGCTTTCTTCAACTGAAGTGTTTTTGATACAGTAAAGTGTTGATGCATTTTTAAACATAATATTGTTTTATTTGAATTAATCATATCATCAAGTGTTTTTTCCCCAAAATGCATTTTAAATTGATGATATGCTTGGTTCAAGTCATTCCAATCAATAATAATTGTATCATCTTTTTCTAATAATAATTTCAATTTATGATTCGATTCTTCAATATTATATTTCATTTTCTGAAAATCATATAAATTTCTAATACATATACATAATGTCATAGTAAAACCTTGTTCATCGTATTGTTGAAAATTAGTCAATATCTTATCAATGTCTAACTTTCCAACATTTGTTTTATTCAAATTTTTTGATGTTGTAACCAATATATTCTTTTCATTTTCTTTATGAATACCTGTAAGGTCAGACGAATCCCCTTTATCTTTAAGACAAATTGGTTTATTTTTTTCATTAAAAAATACATCCTTAACAAGAGTTTTTTTCATTATAGTTTGTTTATTATAATTTCCTTTACAGATTACATATTGATTTAGTTTATCTATTAATCCAAGACCTGCTAATAAACGCAATAATGATTCTTGTTTATCTTTACCATTCCATGGGTTTTCCAACCATTTCATAATATCATCTTCTGGATATGATACAAGCCAATCGTAAAGGTCGTTAAATGTCTCTATATTATTATCATTATTATCATTCATAGTCTTATTTTGACAATGTATTTTCTTTTTTTTATATGTGTCCATTCCAGATTTCTTAGAACATACATTTCTCACTTGACAAGATTTTGACATACAGGATGGCATATTTAAGTAAAATTATATGTTTTGATCTGATTTCAATCATTTTTTGAAAACTTATATATGTGTGTCCAGATATGATAATATCAAATCATGTGTTTTGATTTTAGTGATTTGTCAAAAGAATTAACAACAGTATTAAGTTAAGAAGACAAACAACAAAATGGTATTTATTTTTTCTCCACCAACCGACATTCAAAATATGCTATCAAAAACTTGATATACACCTCAAAATATATTAGAATGACATTGTTGTCATAAAATATATGCAAGTAAAAGTTCAAAAAGCAAACACATTAAGACTTGTAAAATTTCATATATCAAACAGAAAGATGATAATCAAAACAATAAAAAACAAGAAACAAACCATTCCTTCTACAGTTAAAAGATTTAATGAAGTTATCTTGAATAAAACTCGTATAAATTCATCGATGTTGACAAATATTTGATTGACAATTTTGTTGAAATGCTTTCGAATCCATTTTCAGAAATTTCTCCCCCTGAGTAAAATTTTATTTAACTCAAATATACATAAATATAAATTATATATATCATAATATATTTATAATGGACGAATATAAATGTATTCACTGCGCTTATGTAAGCAAAAGGAAATATAATTTACAAAGACATATTAGAACAACACATAAAATCGAAAATGCTCAACTAAAAATCGCGGATACTCAACCAAAAATCGCCGATGCTCAACTAAAAATCGCCAATTTTGAACTAAAAATCG